>TARA_B100001057_G_scaffold275477_1_pt1 | contig 53413 bp, 29 predicted proteins | sample TARA_B100001057 | Tara Oceans TARA_B100001057 (sample SAMEA2621839) | marine metagenome | biome: marine biome (ENVO:00000447); feature: surface water layer (ENVO:00002042); material: "saline water (ENVO:00002010), including plankton (ENVO:xxxxxxxx)" | depth 5 m | reverse complement strand
GCACCATTATTTGAATCAAAAGATGAATAACGATCTTTTCTTAATTTCCTGTAAGGGGAAGATGTTAGAATCTTGTCTGCAGTAATCAAGGCTCTCGCAAATGTATCTGCACCTCCAATATGTGCTAAAAATACATCTTCCATGTCAGTTGAATTTCTTCTAATTTTTGCATCAAAGTTAATACCACCACCTTTCAAACCACCTGCTTCAAGAAAAATTAGCATTGCTTCAGTGGTCTCTTGTATATTATTTGGAAATTGGTCAGTATCCCATCCATTTTGATAATCACCCCTATTGGCATCAATACTACCTAACATATTAGCTTTGGCTGCAACAGCTAATTCGTGTTGCATGGTGTGCTGAGCTAATGTAGCATGATTAACTTCAATATTAAGTTTAAAATCTTTATCCAAGCCATATTCTTTAAGAAAACCTATCGCAGTTGCTGAGTCAAAATCGTATTGATGTTTCATAGGCTCCATAGGCTTTGGCTCAATAAAAAATGTACCTTTAAATCCTTGAGCTCTAGCATAATCCCTTGCTATGGTTAAAAATTGGCCCATATGATCAAGCTCACGACCCATGTCAGTATTTAAAAGAGACATATATCCTTCCCGGCCACCCCAAAAGACGTAGTTTTCACCATTGAGCGAAATAGTGGCGTCCAAAGCTAGTTTAACTTGTGCACCTGCTCTTGCTACAACATCAAAATTAGGATTAGTTGAAGCCCCGTTCATAAAACGTGGGTTTGAAAAACAATTAGAAGTTCCCCATAAAAGTTTTACTCCTGAATCTTGCTGTTTACTTTTTAAATAATCAACAATCGTTGATAGACGTTTTTCAGAATCTAATAAAGTCGTTCCCTCAGCAATTAAATCGTAGTCGTGGAAACAAAAATAATCGAACCCCATTTTAGTAATAAACTCAAATGCTGCATCGGCCTTATCTTTTGCAGCTTGCACTGGATCAGGAGATTGATCCCATTGGAAATTCTGAGTCCCTGGTCCAAAAGGATCTGAACCTTGACCACAGAAAGTATGCCAATAGGCAATAGCAAATTTAAAGTGTTCTCTCATTTTTTTGCCTGCAACTACGCGTTCAGGGTCATAGTATTTAAATGCCAATGGGTTATCAGATTCTTTGCCCTCATAACGGATCGCATCAATTCCTTTGTAGTATTCTTTGTTTCCAGTTAGTATCATTATTTAAATTTGATTTGTTTTTCTAATTCCTTTTTCCAATTTAGGTAAGCTTCATGGTATGGAGTCTTATTTTCAATGGGTTCAAATGTCATTACATGATCATTATTTGATATATTTTTACCAAAACGTTCAAAATCTTTATTAGTTAATCCTGCAGCCCTTGCAGCTCCTATAGCACCATTAGTATTATATATTTCAATTTCGTAACCTATAAGGGTTGAAAGTGTTTTAGCAAAAATCTCAGATCTAAAAAGATTATCATTACCAGCTCGAATGACATTGATTTTAGCATTATCATTTTTTAAAATTTCCATTCCATAAGCAAACGAAAAGGCAATACCTTCTAAAGCAGCTCTGTAAAGATGTGCTTTTGAATGTTTATTTAAATTTATATTACAAAATTGAGTACCAATATTAATATTATCTAACATACGTTCTGCACCATTACCAAATGGTAAAATTACCAGACCATCAGACCCAATAGGGATTTTAGAAGCTTTTCTATTCATTGTTTCATAGGATTCAGCTGAGCTCTGATTACGCAACCATCGGTACATTATTCCCGCACCATTAATACATAATAACTTACCTATTGTTGGCTTTAAAGTAGTGTAATTTACATGTGCAAAATGATTAATCCTACTAGCTTCATTAGAATTTTTACTATCAGTAACTGCATAGATAACTCCCGAGGTACCTCCTGTTGCAGCAACTTCTCCAGGATTAAATACATTTAAAGATAATGCATTGTTAGGTTGGTCTCCAGCTCGGTAAGTAATAGGAATTCCCACAGGCAGTCCTGTTTCCTTAGAGGCTTTTTTGGATATATAACCTTGAGGAGCAAAATTCTCAACAATTTCAGGAACAATATTTTCATTAAATCCAAAATAATCTAACAACCAACCAGCTACACAATCAGATTCATAATCCCAAAAAATCCCCTCAGATAATCCATTTTTTGTAGTTGAAATTGAACCTGTAAGTTTTAAAGCAATAAAATCGCCTGGAAGCATAAATTTATGAATTTTATCAAAAATTTTAGGTTCATTTTCTTTAACCCAGCTCAACTTTGATGCTGTAAAATTTGCTGGTGAATTTAACAAGTTAGATAGACAACGTTTAGTTGTTAAATTTTTAAATGCTTTTTTTCCAATGCTTACAGCGCGACTGTCACACCAAATTATTGAATTTCTTAAAGGTTGCATTTTTTTGTCAACAACAACCAATCCATGCATTTGATAAGAAATACCAATAGCTTTAATTCTTGAAGCATCTATTTTTGATTCATTTATGGCACGCTTAGTTCCTTTACAAATATAAGTCCACCAATCCTCTGGATTTTGTTCTGCCCAATCAATTTGCTCTGATAAAATAGACATTTCATTTTTAGGCTCGTGAAGACTTAATATGTTTTCACCTGTAAATGCATCTACAATAGCAACCTTAACAGAAGAGCTTCCTAAATCAAATCCTACATAATATTCTTGTGCCATTTAATCATTTTTTATGATTATACTCAAATTAAAAGTCACCGTATGGGTTTAAGGTAATAATAGAGCCGTCCTCACGGTATTTTATTTCCGCTATCTTAATGCAACGTAAGTGTGTAACTCCTTTTGAAAGAGAGGAATCGTGATAAAACAAATAAGTTTTTCCGTCTATTTCACAAACAGAATGATGCGAGGTCCAACCTACCACAGGATTAAGAATTCGGCCTTTGTAAGTAAATGGCCCGTATGGATTATCTCCAATTGCGTAACATATAAAGTGCGTATCTCCAGTTGAATATGAAAAGTAATAATTTCCATTATGTTTATGTAACCAAGCTGCTTCAAAAAAACGTCTGTTATTATCACCTGAGAGCAAAAGATTTCCATTTTCATCAAGAATTTCAACAGGTTTTGGAGCTTCATCAAATTCTAATAAATCGTCGCGCATTTTCGCGACGTAAGGAAGTAATGCTGCTTCATTGGGTTGGGGAATAAATGCAGTAGGGCTTTCTGGTCGATCGGCGTTAAAAACACCTTTTTTCCAACGTTGAAGTTGACCACCCCAAAGACCTCCAAAATACATATAATAAGAATTGTCATCGTCCTTGAAAACAGCAGGATCTATTGAAAAACTATTTTTTACAGGATTTGGTTGAGCTTTAAAGGGTCCTATTGGTGAATCACCTACTGCTACACCAATTCTAAAAATGCCTTCAAAATCTTTTGCAGGAAAAAAAAGATAAAACTTCCCATCCTTCTCATTAGCATCAGGGGCCCACATTTGTCGCTCAGCCCAAGGCACATCTTTTACATGCAAAGCAATACCATTATCAACCGCTTTACTTTTTATTGTATCCATAGAAATAACATGGTAATCTTCCATAGCAAAATGACTCCCAAGATCATCAAAAGCTTCTCCTGCGTCAATATCGTGGGATGGGTAAATATATATTTTACCATTAAAATAGTGAGCAGAAGGATCAGCTGTATAAATATGTTCAATCAATGGTGCTGAAATTGACTTCTTGTTTAGCTCATTAAAATCAATATGTTCGATACTTTCCTCAGGCATATTTTTTAATTATCTCTTCTTTGCATTAGTTCTAATTCAATTTGAGTTTCCATTTCTTTATTTATTTCGTAGAAAAATAATAAACCAGCTCCAATCAAAAACGGAATTGCAGGATAAATACTTACTAGTAACCTTATTCCGTTAATTGCTTCTAAGGTTTGACCCATTTCGCTATTAGCTAAATATCCATAAAAGTCTAAAATTATGGTTATTAGAGAACCTCCAATGGTTAGACCAAGTTTTAGACCTACCATCATAGCAGAAAATATAATTGCTGTTGCTCTTCGATTATTTTTCCATTCGGAGTAATCAGCAACATCTGCAATCATAGCCCACAATAATGGTATGGTGATACCATAAAAGAATCCATGTAAAATTTGAGACATAAAAATAAGTTCTATATCAGTTGTTTTAAAAAAGTTGAATAGAATTATAAAAACAGTAGAAATTATAAGAAATAAGCCAAAAATATTTCGTTTTCCATACTTATCGGCTAATGATTTAGACAAACCAATACCAACTATCATAAATATAATTCCTCCAGCATTAAATAAACCAAATCCAGCTGATACAGGATCATTCCCAAAAAAATTAATCCCAAGGTCTGATAGCATATTTAGAATAGGACTAATAAAATCGGTCAATCGGTTAGAATCAATATAATTTTCAAAATAATAAACATAACTGCCACCTTTCAAGGCTAAAGAAACAAAAGTTAGTGTTGTTAAAAATAACATAATAACCCAAGGTCTATTATAAATCAAATCTCTTAAATCTTCTATAAATGTAGACTTTTGTTCTTCGCTAGGTACAATGCGTTCTCGGGTGGTTATAAAGGTTACTAACAGCATAACAGTTCCAATGATAGCCAACCAAGTCATTACAATTTCAATTCCGACTGCTTTATCACCACCACCAACATAGTTAATAATTGGTAACATAAAAACTTGAACAAAAAATTGAGCAAACATAACCGCTACAAATCGATAGGAAGATATGCTATTGCGATCTTTCATATTTCCAGTGATAACTCCACTAAGCGCGGAGTAAGGCAGGTTACTTGAAGCGTAAAGTAAAAGCAGTAATGTGTAAGTGACAACCGCATAAATGACCTTTCCCTGGTAGCTGAACTCTGGAGTACTAAATGCCAAAACTGAGATAATTCCTAATGGCACAGCTGTCCAAAGAATCCATGGTCTGAATTTTCCCCACCTAGAATTTGTTCTATCCGCTATAGCACCCACAATTGGATTAAATCCAACAGCAGCAATTAATCCAACAAACCAAATAACGGCAGTAGCATCACTAGCCTCGAGCCCATAAATGTCTGTATAGAAATAGGCCAAATAAGTAATCAAGGTTTGAAAAACCAAATTAGCAGCAAGATCACCAAGACTGTAACCAATTTTTTCTGTAATGGATAATTTTTCGGAAATAGATTTCATATGAAAATTATTAATTAGTATTCAAATCTAAAAGTCGTTTGTAAGCATACTTGGGCTGATAGTCCCTATTAAATAGAAGTGGATAATTAGTACGCCCTTTAATAGGCCAATCGTTAAGCCAAGAATGTTTATCCATCACTCCCCAAAAAGTAACTCTTTCAATTTTATCGCCATGCTTAACAAAAAGATTGAAAATATCTTCATATCGCTGAGCTAATTTTTCCTGAACATCTTCTGGTAAGCCGTTTGGATATGGGTCCATTTTAGGGTCCCCTTCAAATCTTGAAAAGTTCTGGGTAACCTCTGCGCCAACCATCTCCCATGGACTGGGTAATACAGAGATATCTAATTCAGTAAAAGAAACACTTACACCAGCATTATAAACATCTAAAATAATTTGCTCTATCTCTTTTAAACTTGGAGATTTTAAATCCCAATGAGCCTGAACACCAATACCATTAATCTTGGTTCCATTGGCTTTAAATTGTTCGACCATTTTTATAACTGCAGCTCTCTTCTTGGGCTTGTATAAATTGTAATCGTTGTATATCAAATTAGCTTCAGGATCTAATTTCTGAGCAAGCCTAAAAATATCTTCTATATAATTTTCACCCATATTTTTATAAAAAACTGATTTACGCAAACGACCATCTTCTTCAAAAGCTTCATTGACTACATCCCATGCGTTAATTTTACCTTTATATCTAGTGACTATATTATTGAGATGATTATCAACATGAGATTTAAATTCTTTTTTGTTCTTAGTATTTTGCATAAAATCAGCTAATTGGGAATGCCATACCAAAGCATGTCCAACAATATACATGTCATTTTCAATTCCGATTTGGATGTATTTATCTGCTGCTTTAAAATTAAATTTATTTGGCTTAGGCTGAATAAACATCCATTTTAACGAGTTTTCAGGCGTTATAGAATTAAACTGATTAATTACAATCTTTTTGGATTTAGAATCGTTGCCTAGAATAGTGGGCTCGTTAATAGCAGCTCCTAAGTAAAATAAACCTTTAAAATTTTCTGCAAGTGATATTGAATTATTTTGATGATTAGAGTTAGTATTTGCACAACTAATTAAACAAATTATCAGCGTAAATATGGTAATTAATACTAGTTTTTTAACATTATTAATCATATGTGAATTATTGTTTAATTAGTCTAAGAGTTTGAGTTCTTTGAGTCTTATTATTTAAAACTTTGATTAAATACAAACCTGCGCTTAAAGTTGACACATCTAATATGATAGTATTTTTTTCAAAATTTTGTATTTGAGACAATTGATAATTTTTTCCCAACAAATCAGAAATTAAAATTCTATCATCAATACTTAAATTTGAAATCGAAACATAATGTTTGGCGGGATTTGGATAGTTAATGGCTTCAAATTGGTTATTAATTATTTCACTAGTACCAAGCGATTGATCTATATACTCATAAGCTCCAATATCAACTACATCATCATCGGTATTTGAAAAATCAATTGCGGGATAACCTTGAGGGACAAGTGAAAAATCATCAATGAAGTAATCACCACCCCCGTCATCCATAGATGGACCTTTTACATAAACAAATAAATTGTCGGGTGCAGCGTAGTTGTAATCACCGCTTAGTAGTGTCCACTCCTGATCTGAAACAAGAGTGCTTGAAGAAACACTAGTATAGTTGTTTAAAGAGGTGTTTTTAATTGTTATTTGCGAATTTCCTGAAACACCATCAGCTAATTTTACCCAAACATAAAAAGTATATGTATCGCCAACTGTTAATAAATTATCTAAAACTAATTTAGGACTATGCCAATTTAAAGTTCGATCAGTTACTAATAGGCTTGAAGCTCCCGATCTAGAGGTGGTTTCAGAAGATTGAATGGTTGAGCCAAATGCGCTCCAGCCTCCAGTTGAGGTTTCAAAACTTGATGAAGAAATAGCATTGGAAAGTGCAGGTCTTGGATTACCCAAGATATCATACATTGGAGAGTAATTAAAATCTCCTGCATTGATTGCTGGTGAGTTTTCATTAAGTGAAAAATCAGCTGATGACATATCAATAGGGCCTTCTGTATCATTAGGCGGTAAAATAAATTGAGGATCAATATCAATTAAGTTGTTAGTTTCTGTCGCTGGCCAGGCGTAAGAACCATTGACAAAAATATTATTGTTAGCTATTCTTGTTCCACTAACTTGATTAAGTTGGAGTGCAGAAAATCCGTTCTGATAATAAGATGGAGCTGCATCCAAAGATCTTGTTACAATTATATTATTGACCACTGTCGCATTAAAAACTCTATTGGCTTTAATTCCTGCAACATTTTGACCACGATGAGCAGGATTTCCGTCTGCAACAGATAAATCTTGTATGTATTCGTGAACACCATTTAGGTAAAGTGTATTATTTCGGTAGATAGCAGAAGCAGACAATGAGTTGTCAAAATTAATTCCATTTTTCCCATTGTTAACACAAATATTATTTTCAAACAAAAACGTACCATTATAGTCGTCATCGCTTCTAGTGACATAAAGACCCTGGCCATCTAATATACTATTGTATGTAGCAGTTCCATAATTAGGATTTGTATTTCCAGAATTATCAGGAAGTTGAGTCACATAAAAAGGAATACGGTTCCAATTGTTGTAAACTATATTTCCTCTCATAATCATTTTTATATCATAGCCATTGTCAGATTCTGAAGCCGAAATTGTTTCGGCATATACAACAGCACTTGAAGCCGAAGATGTCCACCAAGTAGCGTTGTAAACAGTATTATGTTCAATTGTTATGTGATCAGAATCATTAAAACGAATTGCAGATCCTGGAGTGTCGTGAACAATATTGTTTCTTATAATAATGTGATGGTGAGCTCCATAACCGCCCCAAATTCCTTTTCCAGAAAAATAATTATGATTATAATTGGTGCTATCATCGTCGTCCTCAGCAACAGAAACTTTATATTCCCTGTTAGCCATCGCCATATCATAATTAATATCTTGTGATGGACCTTCTACTTCAAAACCATCAATAATAATATAATTCATATTATTGGAAATTAGAATTCCCCCCTTACCATCAAATTCTATTTTAGGTAGGTCACCTGGGTAATTTCTTAACGTAATATAATTTCCTTCTGTTCCGGATTTATTTATTGTAACAACATGTGGATTACTCATATTAGTGTAGTTAGATACATTTACACTACCAAAATTATTATTTCTATATATTCCTTGCATCACATAAATGGTGCCACCTGGGTTTACAGAAGAAATAGCTCGATTAATTGTCTTAAATGGTGCAAATTCTGAGCCACTATTAGTATCTTGTCCATGAATATTAGATACATAGAAATCCTGCCCAAAGCTGAAACTTGAAAAAATTAATAAAGTCAAAAAAAAGAGTCTAGAAATCATAATAAGTAATTATTTAACTTAAATTAAAATTTTACAACTTAAATAATTAATGAATAAAGTAAAAATATAAAAATTGAACCAATAAATATTACTACATAATTCATAAATAGTTATTGTTTATTTATTTTTTCAATGGATCTTTATTTACAAAATCCCTCATAACCTTTAATTTTTTGCTATATTTTTTTACTAAATCTTCGTTTTTGGGTAGTTTAGATATGTCAATATTTTGTCTTTTATCTTTATTTAAATCAAACAACATATTACCTAAATATTCTTTTCCTTGATAAAATTCTGTGTATGAAAAATCTTTATCAATTACTGCTTCGCCTTGTTTATATCTGGTATAAATCTCATCCTTAATGTGCTTTTTTGAATTTTTCAAAACAGGTACCAAACTCTTTCCATGAATATAATTTGGAGCCTTAATTCCTGTCAATTCACAAAGAGTTGGATAAACATCAATAAGCTCAGTAAATGATTCAGTGGTTTTATTTTTCGGATAACCTGGAGAAGAAATAATAAATGGTATTTTTACAGCTTCATAAAATGTACTGTGCTTACACCATAAACTGTGTTCTCCTAAAAAGAATCCATGGTCACTCCACAAAATAATTGTAGTACTATCTCTAAGTCCCATATCATCAAGACCTTTGATTAAATCTCCTATCAAAACATCCATGTAGCTTACGCTTGCATAATAGCCGTGAACTAAATTTCTTGACATTTCATCGCTCAGAGGCCCTTCACTTGGAATATCTAAATACATACCCCTGAGTTCAGCAGAATCATGTTGAGATTCCATAGCTACTAAAGGGGAATTTTTTGGTTGATAAGGGTTATCAGCTAATGAAACTTTAACGTGATCGTACATATCCCAATATTTTTTGGGTTGAATAAAAGGCAAATGAGGAGAAACATAACCAACTGCCATAAAAAATGGTTTATCTGAATTTTTTAAATCTTTCATTTTCATCAAAGCCCGTTTAGTAATTTTTCCATCATTGTAAACATAGTCATCAATTTCTGGGTATTCAAAAGCAGGTCCTTTTCTACCATGTTCGCCAATCTCTCCATTTTTCTTACGTGCTTGAGCCTCTGGGTCTTGGTAATCTGCTTGGTGTGCTCCACCATCACTATCTGACCAATATTCCTTTGTATCATCTGGGAAATGATAAATTTTTCCATATGAAATAGTCTCGTAACCATTTTCCATAAAAAGTTGATTTAAAGTTATTGCCTCAGGAGTATCTTTAGAGGCTCTTGTAGTGTAATCATTGTAGCGTTCTTGACTTGGTCTAATTCCAGTCATAATACTTGCCCTACTAGCGCCGCAAACCGCAATATTTGTAAATGCATTATTGAATTGCAATCCTTCAGAAGCTAATTTATCCAAATTTGGAGTAATCATTTGGGACTCGCCATATGAGTTTATTTTGGGTCTAAAATCATCGATTGATATAAAAAGTATATTATGTTTTTTATTTAAAATTGGAACTGGATTGTTTACCTCATTTGAAGGAGAACTAATTGATAGTATTTCTTTTTTTTGCTTTATTTTTTCCTGGCTATTTAAAAAGTTTGATGGTATTAAAATACTAAGAATTAAAATCCAAATTTTGTTAGATGATTTCATAATTTAATTAGTTAATATATTAGATGCTTTATATCCAATTCGAATTGCACGTGCTCTTATTTTTTCATTATTTTTTAGCTTTATTGGGGTTGTATACAGCTGCCAATAATCTGATTCTATAGCGTCTCCAGTTTGAAAAGCAATTGATGAGCCTTTAGTTTTACAACTCAAAATAACTTTACCACTTTGTCTTTTCATAATAACACTAGAGGTAGTTGGTTGAACCATATTTGGCCAAAATTCTTTAATTAGTTCACTCTCGGGTGTGAAACCTCGGTCGTTAATTTCTAATTGCCATTGAGAAAGTTGATTTCTAAGTTCTAATAATTTATCAATGAAATCGGGATTATCGGCTAAATTATTGACCTCGTAGGGATCAGAACTAAGATCGTATAATTCTTCTATAGGTTTATTTTGCATAAAAATATAAGCTGCTTCGCCTTCAAGAACTCCTTTCGTATTTAGTTCGATCAATTGCTTATTCATCGGAATTTGCTCTCTATATTTGTTTCTGTAAATAAGTGGTAACTGTGGCATAAAATTCTTGATGTATACATAGCGTCCATCTAAAACCGAGCGTTGCATATCAATAGATTCATCAAAGCGATCAGCGCTTCCAAATATATAGGTTCGAGGATTTTCCTCAAACTTACCCGCAAATGCCTTACCGTCCATATAAGTTGGTGGTTTAATACCGATTAATGACATTACAGTTGGCCCTAAATCCATTAAAGAAACCATTCTGTTATCAGTCTCACCTGCTCTAAATCCATCAGGATAACGAACAATCAGAGGGACATGAAGTCCACTATTCCCAACAGCTCTTTTTTGACGTAAAAGGTTACCACCATGGTCACTCCAAAAAAAGATAATTGAATTATTCAGTACACCATCAACTTCAAACTGATTAAGTAACTCTCCAACCTCTTTGTCAAAAGCTTCAATATTTGAATATTTTCTAGCGATTCCTTCTCTTACTACTGGTAAATCAGGATAATAGTCTGGAATAGGCACATCAACTGGCGATACCGTCATTGGTTTATTCTTTCGTCGCCAAATTCGTGATTCATGGGTTGTGTAAAAGTTTTTAACATAGAAAAATGGGGTGCCTGTTGGCGCATTTTTATATGATCCACCTCCGTAAACATCATCCCATGCTGTAAAGGGGGCGTTGAACTGATAGTCACATTTATTATCGTTTACACAATAGAAACCATCAGCCCTCAAATATTCTGTAAAAGGTTTTACGTAATCAGGGGTTACTACTTCGTAATCAGGAATGTTATTTCCTAATTTATCTAAAACACCTTTATCTTTCCTTATTTGGACATCCTCTGGCCATTTAAAGTTATTATGATCTCCAGTGCGCATATTGTGAGCACCCAATCTGGCGGGATACATACCAGTAATGATTGAAAATCGACTAGGGGCACATACACCAACAGTTGAGTAGGCATTGGTATATTTAACACCCTGATTAGCTAGGCGATCGATATTTGGGGTCTTTATAGTTTTATTACCATAAGCGCTCAAAACTGGTCCCATATCTTCGCAACTAATCCAAATCACATTTAGAGGCTTGTTATTACTCTCCTGACTGTTCAAACAAAGTGAAAGTAATAAGCAGAAAAATAAATATTTAAATAAATTAAATTTATTCATTACTGTTTTAATAATGCGATGTAAGATAATCACTTTCATTTAATTTACCTTCTAAATCTGAAGCTACTTTATTCCAGTTAGAAACTCGGTCTAAAGGATGTAAAGTGGGCTTAATTAGGGGCATTTTTTGAGTCAATAAAAAATCATTTTGTGAAATCATCCATGATTCTAAAGCATTTGACAGCTGCTCTTTTACAGTTGAAAGTTCCTTGTCTTTTATTAAATTATTTTCTTGAAATGGATCTATTTTCAAATCATATAATTCTTCATACGGAACGTCTGGAAACGACTCAGCACCAATTTTTATAAATTGATTAATTACGGAATTATCAGTATAATTTGAAGCTACAACATCAATAGAGTTATAATTTCTTATAAACTTATACCTCGAGTCTCTTACTGCTCGTGTAGGAAAAACTCTGCACTCTCTAATATTTTGCTTAGTGGCGATTGAATATATATACTTATGGACAGGGCTTGAATCACCCATAAGTGTTTGTTTAAAACTCTTACCATCAATCTCACTTGGAATATTAGCACCAATAATATCTAAAAAGGTAGGCAATACATCTACAAAATTCAACATGGTATCAGAGCTGCTATTAGCTTTTATAACACCAGGCCAGCGAACTATGAAAGGGACTTTAAGTCCTTGTTCGGCAACCCCCCACTTCCCTGAAATACCATGATCGGAAGCATATATGAAAATTGAATTTTGAACTAAATTATGAGTTTCTACTATTTCTAAAATACGCTCTAATTGTGCATTATCGTCTTTTATATTTTGATAATACCCTCTCTTAAAATTCCTAAAAAAACCTTTGTCATATGGTAACTGATATATATCATCTATTGTGTAACTTGAATTTTTAGGATAAGGACCGTGTGGAAAATCTGATGTAACGAAAACACAAAAAGGGTTTTTTACATTTCCCAAATAATTTTCAAGCTTTTCAAAAGGTAAATAACGGTGATCTACAGATTTAAAGTATTCAGTCCATTTAAAAACAGAATTGGGTTTCACATGACCTTTGCCAGCTAGAACGACATCGTATCCTTCAGCCTCCATATAACTTATTATTGTTTTTAAATTTGGTTTAACAGCTAAATGATTAGCCATACAACCATTTTTGACAGGATGCATCCCAGTGAAAATTTGTGATCTACTAGGGGCACAAATAGCTTGAGATGTATAAAAATTGTTAAAACGTATTCCTTCTTTAGCTAGAGCATCAACCGCTGGTGTATGAACTTTAGGGTTACCATAAACGCCGTAATCTAATAAGTCTTGATCATCTGCTAAATAGAATATAAAATTAGGATCAGTAATATTTGAATTAATCTGAGAATACGAAAAGTTAAAAATTAGTAAAAATAAAAAGAGTTTTATTGTGTAATTAGGTCCCATTAGTTTTCAATTATAAATTTAAAGGTTTTTTGACCTTGATTAGTTAATGACTCTAAAATATAAAGGCCTGCTGGTAGAAAGCTTAAATCAATACTTAAATTTTTGGAAGATGGGTATATATCCTTATAAACTCTTGATCCATTGTATTGATAAATACTTATTTCTCTATTTTGGCTTTTAGGAAAATGTAATTCCAACATAGATTTTACAGGGTTTGGAAATAAAATAGTAGATATTTTATTTTCATGCGTAAATTCAGAACTAGAGCTTAGGCTTGTATCAATTGAAAAAACCATACTATGCATTGATAATGCATTTATATCCATAGAAATAAAATTTTCCTGAAGATCTAAATTTTCAGTTGAAATAATACTAAAATTTTCATTATTAGCATTCGAAGTAACATAATGTTCAACAGAAGTGGTTCCAAAAGGAACCTCTAAGTCAAAATCTGATAAACTGTTTTCAGAAAACAACTGAACAACAATTTTAGAATTATCAGGTGATTTAAAGGCTAAAGTCTTTAAATCACTTCCAAAACTATTTACATGAATTCTCTTGTAGCCTATTTTAATAAGATTGGCAAAATGTTTAAAAGCATAATATCGCTTTGGCAAAATTATATCTAAATTCGAATCCCATAAAACTAAGGCAGATGAACCATAATTTTCACCTGGATTAACCTCATTTTCATATTCATGTTGCTCATAAAATAAGTGGAACATATATGCGGTCAATCCTCCATAATTAAAGCCATCCATAATTCGTTCAATATGATAACTAGCATCTGTCATATTAAATTCAGGACTGTGTAAATTACCTGCCTCCGTAACCCAAATTGGTTTTTGAAGACTTGCACTTTTTAACAAACTCCAATCGGTTGAACTTATTGAACTTTGATAAGTATGTGTAGCAACAATATCAGTAGCATCAATAACATTTGAATTATTAAACATAGAATTGATATAATTAACTGCAGAAGTATTTGTATTATTTGAATTAACCCTGAAGTTTTCAGGTGAAATTATAGCAACATTGGATAAATTTTCAGTATTTAATCTATTGTCTAAGTTAATAAGTATTGAGGCTAATTGTGAGGGTGTTGTATTCATTGACTCATACGAAACTTGATAATCAGGTTCGTTAGTCGGAGATATGGCAGTAACGTTAATGCCATATCGAGATTGCATTCCATTTAAAAAAGCAATTAAAAATTCACTGTATTCATCTTCTTGACCAGAAATTAATGTTCCACCATTGTTATGAGACCCATTAGTTTTAAGCCAAGCTGGAGCACTATTACAATTTCCTATTATATGATTGAATCCATTTGTACTTAAATCAAAAGCATTATTTAGTGCTTCAGCAACATAACGCGTCCTGTATGAACTTGGATCACTGTCATATCTGGTCCAATCCAAAGCACTATTATTTAAAACAAAAGGATTATTATTATCATTAGGGTCTTCTAAATCGTGATAAACAAAAAAGCGAATCATATTAGCTTCTAAATCGCTAAATGCGAAGTTTTCAATTTGATTTCGTAATGAATTATCTAATGCATATAAATGTTCTGTTCGGCGTTTAATTCCAGCCCCAAAACCATCAACTGTTTGATAAGTAATTGACTGATTAAATGTTATTGAATTTCCAATGACAACTTCAACTTCATCTAAGTAATAAGTAACACCAGACTCCATATACCAAAAATTTAGCTTATTTAAATTTGCATTATCGCTGACCGTAAAGCTATGGGTGTACTGTTGCCACTGCTGTGTAATCGTCTTATCATTGCCCTGATAACTGCCTGGTGCATCTGATGCTTGAAACACAACTTTCATTGTTGCAGAATTACTTCCACTGACTTTAGCCCAAAATCTAACTGTGTAAGTCTCTCCTGCTTGTACTTGAAATAAATAATCACTTTGTGTTTTTACATGCCAACCATTAGTTCCAAGAGATACAATCTCACTTTTTTGAGCTTTTGTACTACCACTAATTAAATTTTCAGTTTCAATTGAATAATTAGCTTGACCATCATTAATTTGAATGTTAGACCAATAAGTAAAAGTATTAGTTACTACATCAATCTCTTCAAAAGATCCGTTGGCAATAGGTAATTGATTTTGGGCATTCAAATTGAATGCCCAAAAAAAATATAAAACCAGTAAAATTTTATTCAAAATTAAAAGATCTTTTTTTAGTTAATAAGCTCATTAGTATTAATCTCTGTCAATGGTAAAGGTAATAACATCACCTGATCTGGATCTTCACTCAATGTCAAATCTTTATTACCAAAGTTCATATTATTTGTGGCTTGACCAGGGAAACCGCTTATTAAAGGGCCGTGAGTATTATGTGGAATAATTACATTGCTTAGAAAATAATCAAAACCCCTTCTTCTATTATTGTGAGCGTCTTCACCTTCGCCAAGTAACTCATATCTATATTCTTTCATAATTAAATCCCTAAAAGAATTTTGGTCAGCACCTGCGTAAAGCGTATTAGGTAGTCCAACTCGAGACAAAACTTGAGTAACGTATCCTAAAGCTTCACCTGAATTACCTAATTCATTTGAAATCTCAGCAAGCATTAGTAGAAGTTCTGCGTATCTGTATATAACAATATTTTTATCATCATATTGATTACTATGAGTTATATCTTTTACAGCATACTTAAATAAAAATGGATGAGAATTTCTAAAATTACCTCTTGTACGTGAAGGCCAAGTTCTTTGAGGAGAACCAAACCAATTATTAGTTGGATTATTATTAGTATAATCACTCAAATAGGTTGCCTCCAGTCTCGGATCGCCAGGGTATGTCAATGCATGATCATCATAAATATCAGCATTAACAGTAAACCACCCAAATGCCTGTCCTGCTTTGTAATTATTAGGAGTATAATTTCTACCCATTTGACTATTTGAAGCTACTTGACTAATTTGTAATTCAAAGATAGATTCAGTACTGTTCTCATTGTCAAGGGTAAATAGTGATGAATAATCAGGGACTAATGCATACTGGCCTTCAAACTCAGCAGCATTGTGAACTTCTTTAGCTGAATCATAGGCTTCTTGCCAAAAATCTAGAGAAGCCAAAGAATCATGTACTAGATGCGGATTTGTTGCCAATGTCATATGTACTTTTGAAATTAACATCTCAGCAGCATATCGCTTAACGTAATAAGCCCCAGCAGTGCCATTTATATATGTATTCGCCAATTCAGCGTCAGCTAAAATTTGAAGATATACTTCTTTTGCGTCTGAGAGACCAATCATAAAATTATCTGAAGACGGTAACTGAGTCCAAAGAGGAACATCTCCAAATAAACGTACTAGCGAAAAGTATGACCAAGATCTAATAAACAAGGCCTGGCCGTATACATCATTTAAAATTAATTCATCTTGAGTTGCAAGAGATGGATCCGTTGGAGGAATATTTGCAATTGCTGCGTTGGCTCTTGAAATAGTTGTATATAAACCAGCCCACATCGCAGCAACATCAGCTTCATTTTGTCTGGGTTTCAATGAGAATAAATTTTGATTATTAGGATTGTTTATGTTACCACCTTGTTTTCTTGTGTTGAAAAATCCTGAGTATCCATTTAATACAAATATTCTCCGCTCTTGAGCATTGTATGTAGTCAATGCCGCATAAATACCATCAAGTGCCGAAATAACAATATCAGGATCTGTGTATACACTCTCATCTAAAAAGGGTGGATTTTCTTCCAAATCACAGGATGAAAAAATTACAAATGTTGATAATAATAATATTTTTATATTTTTCATTTTAATAAATTTTAAAAATTAACATTAACGCCAAATGAAATATTTTTGGCATCTGGTGATCCGTTCCAATCCACTCCATTTCTCAAACCATCATATAAAAAGCTTGATATTTCGGGGTTATACCCGCTATAGTCTGTCCAGACAAATAAATTTTGAGCCGTAACATAAAAATTCAATCTTTCCATAAGCTTACTATTTTCTACAGGATAATCAAAACCAATAGTTACATTATTTAATCTTAAAAAACTACCATCTTCAATTATTCTATCTGTAATTGCTGTGTCCCCTATAGTATTATATCCAATTCTTGGTTGAGTGTTTGAAGGTGCGTCAGCACGCCATGCATTGTAGTAAGCATCAGATGTTATATTTTGAAATTGACCACCAGCATTACCAATTGTTAAAAGGTTTCCGTTGGCTATATCATTTCCGTGTACTCCATTAAATAAAAAGCTAGCATTGAATCGCTTGTATCTAAAATTAAGGTTTAAACCATATACAAAATCTGGATTTGGATTACCTATAAAGGTTCTATCTAAATCGTCAATTACACCATCTTCATTTTGGTCTACAATTCTTGGATCTCCGGGTACTGCACCATTTACTAAATCAGTGTCATCTAACTGATAAATTCCATCAGTTTCAAAGCCATAAAATAAACTTGTTTCTTCTCCTTCTACAAAAACATTAGCAGGAGATTGAAAAATTTGCCCTCTACTAATATTATTTCCATAAAAGAATGAACGCTGCTCGGCAACACCATCAATGTAAAAATCGTCAGAAGGAACTCCAAGGGAGTTTATTTGGGTTCTATTAAAAGCAATATTTCCGCCAAATGACAACTCGAAATCATCATTAGAAACAACATCAAAATTTAATGCTAGTTCTACTCCTTTATTTGAAATATCGCCTTTATTAATTAAGATATTACTATATCCAGATGATGTTGGAATTGGAATATTTTGCAGTAAATCTTCAGTTGTTTTATCATAGTAATCGATAGTTCCAGAAATCCTATCATTTAAAATAGAAAAATCTAAACCAAAATTTATCTGCTCTGTAGTTTCCCATGTTAAATCTGGATTTGCAATATTATTTAATAAAACTGGGATACTTATACCATTTGTTGGTGTTCCATACTGTACCGCTGAGCTAATTCCATAATTAGATATAGTACCATAAGGACGAATCCCATGATTTCCAATTTGACCCCATCCTGCTCTAAGTTTCAAATTATTAATCAAATCTGAATTTCTGAGAAATGATTCATTACTAACATTCCATGCAAGAGCAAAAGATGGAAAGAAACTATATCGATTATCCCTTGAAAATTTAGACACACCATCTCTCCTGAAAGAAGCAGTTAAAACATATTTATTAGCAAAAGAATAATTAAGTCTTCCTAAGAACGAAAAAACCTGTTGTTTAGAATCAAGGTATGTTAGTGGAGTGGTTATTACAGAACCCAAATATGGTTGTTCAGTTCCTAGAGAAGTCGTAAAAAAATCTTCCACAGCGTAAACGCTATTTTGAATATCTCTTACGTCATATGTAACACCTGCCGTGGCATTAATTCTATGCTTTCTATTGAAACTTCTATTAAATCTGATTAGGTTATTAACCTGAAATGTTTTAGCATCTAAACCAGAAAGTTGCAGTGCACCATTAGCATTTCTACCTTGAAATGTTGTTTTACCGTAAAAACGTCTTCTATCTTTGGTTCTAACATTACCACCCATTCTGTACTGATAACTCAATCCTTTAATTGGAAGTTTATATGTTAATGCTACAGAGCCAATAAATCGTTTTTCTTTTGAAATATCAGAAAAATCATTAATCCACGAATAAGGATTTGAGGTGTCTAAATCTTCTACAAAATCGTCTACACCAGATGCAATAATTGGTCTAAAAACAAGAGCACTTCGGACAAAACTCTGATTTGAGCTTCCAATTAAATCTCCAGATTCAGCAAAATCAGTTTCAGTGAAAAATGCTGTTGCACGAGCTTGTAATTTTAAATTTTTATTCAAATCTTGATTAAGGTTTATTCTTAAATCTCCTGATTTTACTCTTGAATTGGCAACTATACCTTTTTCGTCACCAATTCCTCCAGAAATATAATAGTTACCATTATCGCTACCTCCGGAAGCTGATGCACCAAATCGTTGACTAAATGATGTATCATAAACTTCATCTTGCCAATTGTAAGTGTCTAAAGGAGTTTCTCCTTGTGTTGTGGAAGTTGTTATTCCGTTACCATCAGAAGTATATTGAAGCGAATAAACTTGGCCTCCATCGATAAAATAAGGAACTCTTGTATCAACCTCATTATCAATGTTTGGATTTGGATCTGGATTATTAATTCCCCAAGCTTCATTTTGATAACTTGCATATCCAACACCATTTAACATATCATATTTTTTTCTGATAGACCTAACCGAAGTATTGTAAAATGTATTTACTTTCACATTTCCCTTTTCACCTTTTTTAGTTGTTATTAAAACAACACCATTAGCACCCCTTGAACCATAAATAGCTGTTGCTGAAGCATCCTTTAAAACCTCTATACTTTCAATATCTCTTGGATTAATTCCTGTCAATCCATTTTGAGCTTCTTGTCCTGAGTTACCAACCCCTCCTGCAGGTAAAACATCTTCTCCAGCAGAAGCTATAATTATTCCATCAACAACATACAAAGGTTCATTGTTACCTCTTAAACTATTAGTTCCTCTAATTCTAACACTAATTCCTGAGCCAACAGCACTTGTATTTTGTAAGACTTGAACTCCAGCAGCTCTACCTTGAAGTAATTGGTCAACTCCTGTGGTTTGATTTGCAATATTTTCTTCAACTTTTACAGAACTAATTGAACCGGTTACATCTTTTTTGAGAACGGAACCATATCCAATTACAACAACTTCATCTAATTCTGCTGTATCTATTTCCATAGATAAATTTACTGTGTTAGTATTTGTTACATCGAACTCAATCGTTTGAAATCCAACATAAGAAAAAATAAGTACTTGTTTTTTAGATGATTTAATATCAAGTGTAAATTCACCATCAAAGTTTGTAACGGCACCCAAATTATCGGTCCCTTTGACTTGTACAGTAACTCCTGGCAAGGGTAATCCTTGATCATCATTAACCACCCCTGTAACTGATTTTGATTGAGCAAAAATTGCTAGAGGTAAAAGCAATTTTGCAACTGTAATTATAAGTTTGTTTTTCATTTGTGAATTATTGGTTGGTTGTAATATTATTATGTTAAATATATTACTTTTTTAAAATTACTAAAATTGTGTTAAAAATAAAAAATACCTTCAAAAAAATATCTATTTCTTTGATATTTTTTTAATGACTATAGCTTGATTTTTTAATTTGACTTTTACTAAATAAAAACCACTTGATAATTTATTGATATTAATTTTTTTACTTTGGTTTTTCTTAATTAATAATCTTCCAAGCATATTGTAAATTCCAATTGACTCTATTTCATTAAAGGATTTAATATTGACAAATTCTTTTGTTGGGTTGGGGTATAACACTAAATCTAAATCATCAACTTGTGAAATTATTCCTAATGAGGAATCAATTACGTCTATACTAAAGGAATCTAGAAAATAAGTTCCAATGTGGGCACCTAGTAAAACTTGCAATTGAACAAATGAGGAATCATCAGAAACATCATACTGAAACTCATAATACTGGTAAGAATCAGACAATTCAAAAGACTGTGATGGTTGATAGGTTACAATTCCATTTATTTGAGTTCTAATTCTGAGTTTAAAAGAAATATTTGACTCTAACGATTTTGCATAACATCCAATTACAAGTGTTTTATTTGTTAAGTCGTCTTCATAAACAACATTACTTAACATTACTTTATTATAATTTTGCGCAGTAGTAACATCAATTCTGGCAGCATTAGAGCCAGAAAATACTGAGTTGTTTTCATTAGATAATATTGCCTCAGCATTACCTTGAACTGAAAAATTCCACTGACTTGAGACCCCACACTCGAAATTTGGATTTCGAATTATCGCATTATCGTAGGGTCCATAACATTCTGGCCATGTGCCATCTGCTAGAAGAGCTTCTTTTACATCATTGACCCAAATACCTGAAATAGCATTATTTGTTGAAGGGTTGTCATTTCGTAAATGGATTGTCTTGGTTGACTTGTTTCCAGCGCACCATGCAGAGAACGAAAATCCTCTATTAATTGCTTGCTCAGCTATATACCTATGATATTCAACGCGATCATTATTCATAGGACCACCATGTGAACTATAAATCCCTGTATTATAATTTAAACCGGATTGATTGTCAGCACCGAATTCACCGAGAGTTATTGGAATATTTTTATTTTCAGACCAGCTTTTAACTTCATCAAAATGTGAATCTAAAGTTGATTTGTCACTATTATTACCCCAATTAAAATCATTATATTCCTCTCTTGAGGAAGCTGTAAAATTAAATGGCTTATAATAATGAAATGAGGCTATTAAATTTGAATCAAAATTTAAAACATCGTCACTTATTGCAGTTGGTGCTTGATAAGAAGTAGAAGTTCCTCCAGTTATAATAATTGGGCGAGTAGTATTATTCCCACCTGTAGACCGAATGGCCTCAATAATCATTAAGTTAATAGAATCCATTTCAGAACTACTTACTTCAAAATAAGGCTCATTAACAACCTCAAATAATAATTCCTCTGGGTGATTAATAAACCTGTTAGCGATTTGAATCCATATTGACTTAAACTTCATTAGATCTGCAGCACGCTTAGCAGAACTTGGATTTGTATAGTTTGAATTATTAGAGTTAAAAGTTTCTAAAAATTCAGATTTCAAATCAGCTCCATGAATATCAATTATTGTGTACAAACCTTGTTGTAGAGACCAATCAACAACAGTTTCAACTCGATTTAAATATTCATTACTAACCACAAAATCAGATTCATAACCATTAAATTCACTGTATGTATTAGACTGACTTGACCAAACAGAAGTATTTCCGCTTGTTCTAGTACCAAAAAAATCTATGGGAATTCTAACATTTGAAAAACCAGCATTTGAAACTTCAATAAAATATTGTTCATGAACAATAGGCGCCCAATAGCCCTCGACAGGTGCACTGAGGGTGTTACCCAAATTTAAACCCCTCCCCATTGACTCAACTGTATCCCAAATAGATGTTTGAGAAAAAAGAATAAAGGGTGCTAAAAGATAAATTGAAAAAAAAGATTTTTTTAAAAACATAAATAAAGCCAAAGAGGAGGCTAAGCCTCCTCTTTATTTATAAAATTATACTAAATTTATTTTGTATTAGCTTTTCTCTCAAGTACACTTATTTCATCAACTTGAGCTTTACTAAATACATCCATTAACTTTTTACGAGTTTCTACAAAAGCCGAACGGTATATTTGTTTTTTTTCATCAGCAGTTAAATCTTTGCCCCTTATTTTTGAAGCATTCGTTGCATATTTATTGTAAAGAGTTTTTTCCAAAAAAGTAGCATTTGATTCGGAAATTTCCATATTAGATGTGATAAATGAGACAGCATTCGCAGCTCTCTTAGCAGCATATTTATTTTCTTGAGCTTGAATTGAAAGGGTTAAAACAAACAATAAGCATGTTAGGATTATTTTTTTCATTTTTATTATTTAAAATTAGTATTTGTTATTCAATAATTATTTTTCTGGTAATTTCAACAGCATTATCAAGTTTTGTATTTACAATATACAAACCAGGTGTAAGCCCAGAGGTGTCAATTCTAGTAGTGTTAATTGTTTTTCTGATAATTTCTTGTCCAAGCATGTTAATAATACTCAAAACAGAAATTTGCTTAGAGCTAATAACATTCAAGACATCTTTAGCTGGATTTGGAAATAATTTAAAATCATTTTCAAAACTAATTTCATCTGTCGATAAGGGGTTTTCTGTTAAAAACAAAATTCTATCAATAATAGCAGTTCCAGACGATGTTAAGGGAGCTCCACCTTCGGTTGGTTCAATAATTTGAAATGCAAAATTATTAATCATTCCATTCCAATTATCAAGATTAGATATGTTAAAATTAACCTCTTGAAGGTTTGTTGAATTTGGAATAATATCAGCTGAGACAAACTGATTACCGCCTTGGGGAGACACAAAAGTCATTCTAGACTTGGGGGAATTATTCTCAGTCAAAAAAACTGTCACATATTTATAATCATCAGCATTAACTGCAAATGAACCACTTTGTGTCAATTTTGGATATGGACTTGTATCAGAAATGTCTAAAACTAAATTTCCAGCGGATTGAGATATTGAAACACCATTTTGTCCAATAAATCCTTCAACATTTTCGTCAAAACTGTAGTCAACACGCTCCTCAGATGGAATTTCATTAATGAAAGACATAGAATGGATTGTGATTGAACCCTCAGAAGTTAAAAATCCATTTGCTGGAGAAGAAGTTACAAATTGTATTTGAATATGATCCATATCGAAATCAGTCTCTGTTTCAATTTCATTATTGTAGTTTACCCAATCAGCATTTGTTAAATCGTAATAAAATGTTTCTTGCGGATCTGTTAAAGCAGGGATATCAAATGAGGCATACCGAGCTTCATTGCCATTTGAACTTGTAGGATCACTTCCATTTAAACCTTTGAAATGAATCACTCTTATTCTAGTCACTGAATTAGATGTGTTGTGCAATGTCATGCTAAAAATTTTGTTGTTATCAGCATCAACATTGGCATTAATGTGTTTTAATTTTGGTTTGCGGCCATTTTGCCAGCTTGATTCACCAGGACCAGCCCAACTAACAACTAGCCCCTCAGATGTAATTGATAAATCAGCATCTGTTATTCCTCCTCCACCAGAAACCCAACCAAATTGGTCTTGAACATTTTGAAAATCAAAAGTTTGAGCTATAAGTGGGTAACTAAGAATTAATAAAAATAGAATGTAAAATTTTCTCATATGTGTTAGGATTGAAAACGTTATAGTTATAAATCTAAAAAAAATAATTAAGAATTTACCGCTTAAGATAAGCTTTTTAATAATTTTTGAATTTATCTCAATAATTTAACGAGTATTTAAATTTTCTTCATTATAAACTCGTTCTACAACAACTTCAGTCATAGCTCTCATTTCATCTAAACTCATATCATCATTATATTGTATCTGTAATTTTTTTAGTTTTTTCTTTAAAAGTTTAACCAGCTTATTATACTTGAATTTTCCGTATAAATTATTTATTTCATTCGGATCAACATCTAAGTCATATAACTCCCATTCATCCATGCTGTAATAGAAATGAATTAATTTAAAGCGTTTAGTACGAATTCCATAGTGCGGCTGTACCATGTGCCATTTTGGATATTCATAATAATGATAATAAACAGCCTCTCTAACATCGTCAAAGTTTGATATTAATTGCGGCATAAAACTTGTACCTTGCATAGCTTCAGGAATTTCAACACCAGCAAGCTCTAAAAGTGTTGGTGCAAAATCAATATTTAGAAGTAAATTATTATTTTTAGATTTTGGTTTTATAAGCTTCGGATAACTAATCATAAAAGGCATTTTAAAAGACTCCTCATACATCCAGCGCTTGTCAAACCAGCCGTGTTCCCCCAAATAAAACCCTTGATCTGAGGTATAAATAACAACCGTATTCTCGGCTAAACCATTAGCTTCCAAGTAGTCTAACATTTGCCCTACCGCCTTATCTACTCCTGCAACACATCGCAAGTAATCTTTAATGTAAGTTTGGTATTTCCAATTTTTAAGTGCAACACCCTGAAGAGTATCATTTGGTGTCCAAAACTCACCTTTATTGCCAAAAGCATAATAATCGTTCAATTCTCTCCTGGATAGACCTTCTGGAGGTGGGATTTTTAAATCCCTTCTGTTCATATGATTCTCAATTTCCATCCACTGATCTTTAGCTGCCTCTCGTCCATTAAAATCGTCATTAAAATTTGCAGGATGTGGCAAATCACCATCGGTAAATAAAGACTTAAATTCTTCAGCAGGCTGCCAAGGGCGGTGGGGTGCTTTAAACTGGTACATCAACATAAAAGGCTTGTCTTTATCTCGATCCTTTTCAAGCCATTTTAATGCGTCGTGTGCTACTTGAGCAGAAGAGTGCCGTTTGCGTTCTACTATGGTATCTTTGCCATTTTCTAAAAAAACAGTATTGAAATAAGTCCCTTGACCTCCCCAATTTATCATGACTTTAGAATAATCAAAACCGGTGGGTGTTGTACCCAAATGCCACTTACCAATAACAGCTGTTTCGTAACCAGCACCTTGAAGAATTTTGGGAAAGGTCACTTGTGAGCCATCAAAATCTCCGCCTTTTTCGTTCTTAAAAAATCCATTAACATGGCTATACTTTCCTGTTAATATCGAAGCACGACTTGGACCACAAATAGAATTTGTGTTAAATGTTCTTGTCATAAGCATTCCATTATTTGCAATGCGGTCAATGTTAGGGGTAGGTGCAATCTTTGCCAACCAATCGTTATAAGCACTGACAGCACTAACAGCATGGTCATCTGACATGATAAATACGATATTTGGACGATCTGTCGTCTTTACATTAATTTCGGATTGTGCCCATAATGGCAATATCAAAAACAAACTGATTGCAGTAAATAATACATTTCTCATAATGCTTTAATTAAAGGATTTTTTAAATAATTTTAATTGTTGACTCAAAATTTCAACTGTTTTATTGTAGCGATTAAGTGTTGCTAAATTTACTGTTTCATTTGGGTCAATACTATGGTCGTATAGCATACGATGAATTCGATTTGATTTTAAAGTCCATTCAGTGTAAAAATAGTTATTTTCAATAAGGGTCTCCCCTTTTTGCCAGCGCGCAAGCGCTGTAGTCTTGTATATTTTTTCTGGATTCTTCAGGCTTAAAACCAATGAATTCCCTTGTAAATGCTGGGGTTTTTTTCCAGAAGTTAAATCGCAAAGTGTGGGATATAAATCTACCAACTCGGCAACGGAGTTAGATGTTTTATTTTCTGATAGTCCAGGAGCAATTATAATTAAAGGCACTTGAAGGGCCACTTCAAAATTACTGTGTTTGGCCCAAAGCCCATGATCTGATAAACTCCATCCATGATCCCCCAACAATACAATTATTGTACTCTCGCGAAGCTCTAATGCGTCTAAAGCATTGATTAATTTACCAATTTGTGCATCAACAAAACTGACACTGGCGTAATAAGCATGGATAAGCGTTTTTGCTAAATCTTCTGGAATAGGGCCCTCTTTTGGAATGTCCTTGTAAGCGCGCAGTTCTCCCCATTTATGATTAGCTATTTTTGGTGCTGTTTCAGGAAAGGTTGACTGCTTTGGCAATCGTATTTCACTTTCATTATAAAGGTCCCAATATTTTTTGGGAGCAGTAAAAGGCAAATGCGGCTTTACAAAACCAACTGCTAAGAAAAAAGGCTGACCATTAGCTTTTAATTTTTTTAAGTCTTCAATGGACTTATAAGCGGTTTGGGCATCAAAATAAACCGAATCTTCAACCGCCAATCTCTCAAAAGCTGGACCTGGTTGTTTATTGACAACAAGATCTCTGTTTTTTGGATCTTGATAATTCCGCCAACTGATGTCTTTGGGGTGCCATTCTTGGTCCCATGTTTTAATGTCATTTTTTAAATGGGTAATCTTATTGTTACTTATTGTAGTGTATCCTCTATCATTAAAATAATCTACAATATGTTGGGTATTGGGTCCTGCCTCATTAATGCTGGAATAATACCTTAAAAAGCGATTTTCTGTGGGTCTCACTCCTGACAGCAAACTCGCTCTTGAAGCACCACAAACAGGTATGTTGCAATAGGCACGTTTGAAAGTTGTACCTGCAGCAGCCAATGCATCAATGTTAGGACTTTTAATATAATCATGTCCATAGCTCTTAAGTTCAGGGCGTAAATCGTCCACCATGATAAAAAGCACGTTTTTAGCAGGCTTGAGCTCTTGTGCAATCCCTTGAAAAACAAAAGAAAACAGAAATACGTATTTAAAAAAATTATTCATTGACAACCATATGCTCATTGACTGTTAAAGTCGTTGTTTTTAAATCTTTTTTGTCGGAAGAACTACCAACCATAATTGAAAAATCTCCAGGTTCAACACAATAATTCATTTCAATATCATAAAATGCTAAAGTGGCCTTGTCAATATTAAAAGAGACTTGTTTTGTTTCCCCTTTTTTCAGAAATATACGTTGGTACCCTTTCAACTCTTTTACAGGTCGTGTAGCACTGCTAATTTGATCTCTAATATACATTTGAACCACCTCATCTCCATCATAATTTCCCGTATTTGTAACAGAAACAGAAACTTCAATTGTTTTATCTGGATATAAAATTGAATTTGATAATCGCGGTTTTGAGTATTTAAAACTTGTGTAGCTTAAACCGTAACCAAAAGGATAAAGAGGAGTTGTTTTTTTAATTGCATATTTGTGAAAGTAGGTAGAAGGTTTATGATTGTAAATCATTCGCAACTGCCCTACATCTCTTGCGACAGTAAGTGGTAACTTTCCACTAGGATTTATATCACCAAAAATTATTTCTGCTACAGCTTGACCTCCCAACGAACCTGGCTCCCAAGCTTCTAAAATTGCTGGAATATGACCTTGCATCCAGGGCTCAGAAATGGGTCTACCATTAACAAGCACAACAATGACTTGTGTTCCTGTTGATTTTATAGCTTTAACCAGTTCAAGCTGTTTTCCTGGAAGGTCCAAGGCGCCTCTACCCATATTTTCTCCAGCAGTTTTTTCCTTCCATTTATATCGCATCGAGTTATCACCAACAACTATAACGGCGTAATCTGCGCCTTCAGCTTGTCTAGCAGCTTCTAATATATCCTTGTCTTTAATTTTTCGAATACTTTCTCCTGAATTAAAAAATTCAACCTGATATCCCTTTTTATTTCCTAAACTTTTAATCCCTTCGAAAATTGTAGTAACATTATTTTCAGGTTGAGCTGCATGCCAATCTCCTAATATAGTTTGGTTGTTAGCGTTTGGTCCAGTGACCAATATACGTTTTACTGATTTAACTTTTTTTAATGGTAAAAGGCCATTATTTTTTAATAAAACAATACCTTTTTGAGCGGTTTCTAATGCAACTTTTTGATGTTCAATTGTGAATATTTTTTCTGGAATAGCAGCTATATCAACCATTCTATTTTCAAATAATCCAAGTTTGAATTTGGCAGTTAATATTTTTTCACAAGCATCATTGACACGACCAATAGAAAGTTTACCTTCATTAACTAAAGCGACTACAGCTTCAGGAAATTTAACTCCATGCATATGCATGTCCATCCCAGCATTTACAGATAAAAAAGAAGCTTCTTTTAAGCTACTAGCAACGTTATGTAATGTTTCAATTCTTTCTATATCCATCCAATCACTAACAAAAAAACCTTTAAAACCCCATTGTTTTCTAAAAAGATCTGTCATTAACCATGAGCTCATATGGCAGGGAATACCATTAAGTTCATTGTGTGCTGCCATAATAGAATAAACTCCAGCATCAATTGCCTGTTTGTAAGGCTTTAAGTGCACCTCCTTTAGGGTTCTTACAGAGACATCCATTGGGGCCGCATTAAGTCCATTTACAGGCTCACCTCCAGCAATCATATGTTTGGCACAAGCAATAACTTTTTGGGTTCCTGTAAAATCGTTTTGTTGAAATCCTTTAATCATAGCAGCCCCTAGATTACCAACTAGTAAATGATCTTCACCAAAAGTCTCACCTACTCGACCCCAACGCGGATCTCTAAGTACATCAATATTAGGAGTAAAGGTCCATTGAGAGCCTGTAGCACGCATTTCTTTAGCAGTCTGATTACCTATTGTTTCTAAATAGGAGTCTGTCCATGTAGATGCCAATGTAATTGGAGACGGATATACTGTTGTACCAGAAACTAATGCATTTCCGTGAATAGCATCAATTCCAATAAGTAATGGAATTTTTAATCTTGACTTTTCGGCAAGGCTTTGTAATAAATTAGACTCTTCTGGAGTTAATACATGTAAAAATGAACCTATTTCCCCTCGCTGGGTCATAGCAGCTACATCATCGCTGAAGACACCTTTATAAAATCCTTGAGCATCATTGGAATGTAACTCTTCTTCGGTCAAATCTCTTTCTGCTTTACGCATGTGGTCAAGACCAACAAATTGATTCATTTGAAATACTTTTTCTTCCAAAGTCATTCGTTTCATTAAATCTTTTACTCGTTTTTCAACAGGTTCCTTTGAATTTAAATAAACGAGAGTATCATTTTGAGAAGTCCCAAAAAAGAAACAACTGTACACAAAAAAAGAGAAAATTAATTTTAATAAATTCATACTATTGATTATTTTGAATTGCATTTTTAATAACATTGTAAGCTGGAGTTGGATTTAAATCCGAATCATATATTGACTGAAAATAAGTTGAAGGCTTTTTTAAACGCACCCCTAAATCCCATAAATTTAGGGTTACTAGTCCATTATTTTTTTTAGATTCTAAAATATTAATAATTTTTTGATACAATTGTGCTTGAATTTGTAATTCAGTAGATAAATTTGACATGTTGGTTACCTTAAAATCTAATTCAGTCACATGAAAATCTAGATTATTTGAATGTGCCCAATCAATGAGATTTGATAAATCTTGAAATGCTTTGTCAGACTTTTCTAAAAATTGATTTGTTGATCTACTCAAGTTTAAATGCCCCTGCCATCCTATACCATCTACCCTTAATCCTTTGCTTTTCAAGTACAATATTGTCTTTTTAATTTTATTCCACATTGGTTTTTGCATTCCACCATTTTGATTATAAACCAATTTTACATTGGGGGCGTATTCTGTAGCAATTTCAAATGCTTTGACAATATAATTTGGAAAACCATTTTCATCTAAACCCATCTTTAACCATGGATTCTCCCACAAATTTGTGCCTTTTTTTGGTCCAAACCAATCACCATCAGGTAAAACAGTTTCATTTACTACGTCCATATGCTTTACATTTGGCTCTTTGTTGTAGCGCTTTGCAGAGGCGGTCATAAAATCTATCATCACACCTTCTAATTCTTTGGCCGTTCTATGGTCTTCTTTGGCCCATTTAGAAGCTTGCGGACTGATTGGCCCATGGATTCGAACTGTTAAGTTATTGTCTTTGGAGAATTCTAAAAAATCTTCGGTGCGATCCCACTGCCATACCCCCGGTTTTGGATGTAAACGTGATTGCTTAGCAGCGTTAGCAGGTGTCAAAAATTTAAAATCTTTTAGGAAAAGTTCTTCTTTTTTTGAGTTCAACCCGTAGTGGTTTAGCGTTGCACCAATATGAAGCTTGTTTTGAAGTTTACCAATGAGGTTCTTGAGTGGTATTTCACTTTGGTTGTCAAAAAAATTGGCCGCCAATCTTTGAAACCTTCGCATTAAATTGGCCTTTTCGGCTTCATCAGAAAGATTTTTAGTTTCATTAGGGTCTTTTTTATAATCGTAAAGCTCTTCAGCAAAAATATCACTTTGGAAAATAGGGTCTGTGCTATTTTTGTCTGTTATCCAGACAGTATATCGATAGCGATCCGTTCGAAAGCTGTATCCTGTTTTATTAGAATTTTTATACTGACTGACAGCAAAAGGCTTTACGGATAACTGTTCGCCTTTAATTAATGGAAGTAAACTAACCCCATCTAAATTATTAGGGATTTCCAAACCCAAAGCATCACACAAGGTTGGAAAGAGGTCAACAAATTCTGTGGGAGATGTAATTTTAATTGGCTTCGCAACTCTTGGGTCATATATAATCAATGGCGAGCGTGTGGCCTGTTCAAAATTAGAATGTTTATTCCAAAGTCCATGATCTCCCAAGTGCCAACCATGGTCGCCCCATATTACAACAATAGTATTTTTATCAAGCCCAGTTGTTTTTAATTTTCCTATGATTTTACCAATTTGAGAATCGATAAAACTTGTACTTGCATAATACCCGTGAATGAGTTTTTTTTGTAAATCTGCGGATAAAACAACCCTATTGTTTTTAGAGATTTCATAAGAAATTTCAGGGGTTATATAAGAACGAAGCTCACCTGAACTGTGATAAGCAATACTTGGGCCGTTTTCTGAGTCTTGCTGGTATTTTGAAATTTCGATTTTTGAAGCATCATAAAGGTCCCAATATTTTTTAGGGGCTACAAATGGTAAATGTGGACGCTTGAAACCAACAGCAAGGAAAAAGGGCTTTGAAGTTTTAGTTTGAAATTCATTTAGTAATTTATTTGCTTCAATAGTCAAAGCACCATCTACATAGGCTGCATCTGGAGCATTGCTCATTGCAAATGGAGGCTTGTAGCGGTCTCTCACATAACTTCCAAGGTTTTTTTCGCCTTTTGATTTTGCTTCATTTCTTAGAATCCTTATCTTTTCTTTTATCTCAGGATTTTGATAAAATCCTATAGCTGGTGGGCCATAAGCATCGGGATAGTCTAATTTATGTTCAGGAACAATTGGAACAGACCAAGACGGCTTGTCTCTAAATTCATCTACACAGCGAGGATCAAAAATCTTACCCAAGCCAATTGTATGGTATCCTTTTTGTTTGAAATATTGCGGAATGGTAACAATATTGGGAACCATATCTCGCATTTTAGTTTTCAAATCTCTAACCATTGTATAATCTGGACGCTTACCGGTCATTAGACTTGCTCTGGAAGGTCCGCAAATAGCTTGTTGTGTGTGATTATTTAAAAATATGGTTGCTTTTTCTGAAAGCTTATCAATGTTCGGAGTTTGTGCAATGTTATCACCATACACTCCTATAGTTGGTTTTAAATCGTCAACTGAAATAAATAAAATATTTGGAGAGTTATTAGATGTTTGTGCCTTTAGCTGCGAGGCAATAGTAAGGGTTAAAAATAAAAGGTTAAAACTAATCTTCAAAATTTAGCTATTTAGGATATCAAAACTAATGCTTTTTAAAAAATCAAACAACATTAAATTCAACTAAAAACTTAATTAGTAATTTAAAAATAACTGATATTAATAAGAGCTAAAATTGTATTTTTACATCAAATTATGAATTAATCAATAATAATGTTTCCAAAATCTTTTTTTAGCCTCTTAGTATCACTTTTAATCTTTTTTTCTTGCAAACAAGAAAAAAAGATAATCATTGAGTTAAATAAACCCGTTGTTGACGGAATGGTATGGGTACCTGGTGGTTTGTTTGAAATGGGGGCATCTGATTCTGACCAAATGGCACTTCCACATGAGAAACCAAAACATAGTGTGTTTGTCGATGGATTTTATATGGATATTACTGAAGTAACTAATGCAGAGTTTACAAAGTTTACATCCGAAACTGGATATATTACCACAGCTGAACGACCAATTGATTGGGATTTAATAAAACTACAAGTCCCTGAGGGAACTAAAAAACCACACGATTCTTTACTTAAACCAGGATCTTTATTATTCAAAAAAACTCAAGAATCTGTTCCAAATTTATATGATTTTTCTCAGTGGTGGAAATGGAGTGTTGGTGCTAACTGGAAGGAACCTGAGGGTGAAGGAAGTAATATTTTAGGAAAAGAGAATTATCCAGTTGTTCATATTTCTTACGAGGATGCTCAAAACTATTGTAAATGGGCTGGAAGAAGATTACCTACAGAAGCTGAATGGGAATATGCTGCTAGAGGAGGTAAAAAAGATAAAATTTATTTTTGGGGAAATATTTCAAATTCAATATCTAAATATGTAAATACCTGGGAAGGCGAATTCCCAGTAACCAACGCACGAATTGATGGTTTTGAAAAAAGTGCACCTGTTAAAACTTTTCCTCCAAATGATTTTGGATTGTACGAGATATCAGGAAATGTTTGGGAATGGACAAGTGATTGGTATAATACCAATTACTACAAAATATGTAAAAAAAACAATATAACAAATAATCCACAAGGAGCATCTAAGGCATATAATCCTAACAATCCTTATATCCAAGAAAAAATAATTCGAGGAGGTTCTTTTTTATGCAATGATTCGTATTGCGCAAGCTACAGGGTTTCATCCAGACAAGCAACTGACCCAGGAACTTCACTTGAACATTTAGGATTTAGAACTGTACTTAGTGAAAAAAAATGAATACTTTTGAAATTAAATTAGATTTTGTCCCATGAGAATATTATTGTTAATTTTAATTTTTAGTTACTCCCTGTCTGCACAATCTATTAGGATTAATGAGGCGGTGTCCTCAAATTCAATTTATTTTGATGAAGATGGAGATAGCCCTGATTGGTTTGAGCTTTACAATAATGGAACACAAGATATATCCTTAGAAAACTGGACTATTTCCGACGATTTGGAAGAACTTGATATGTGGACTTTTCCAGCAATAACAATTTCCCCAGATGAATATTTATTAGTTTGGGCCTCTGGAAAAAATCGCTCTTTAAACACCTACTCAAGAACCCTTATAAACCAAGGAGATATATTTAAATTCGATATACCTAACACAGAGCCAAACCCAAACTGGAAAAACCTAAATTTCAATGTTTCTTCTTGGGCTAATGGAGCAACTGGATTTGGATATTCTGACGGAGATGATAATACCACAATTCCTTATGGTACACTATCCGTATACTTAAGAAAAAATTTCAATATTACTAATGTTGACGATATAATATCCTTAATTCTTGATATTGATTATGATGATGCTTTTGTAGCTTATATTAATGGAGTTGAAGTCACCCGAGCTAATATTGGTGGAGTCCCTCCTCCTTTCGACTCGGCAGATATATCAACCGATCATGAAGCTCAAATGTACTCTGGGGGATTACCAGATAGATTTGTTCTTTCTAATTTGAACTCTTTTTTAGTGGAAGGTGAAAATGTTTTGGCTATTCAGGCACACAACATTAGCTCAACTTCAAGTGATTTCACAATTATTCCGTTTTTATCAGCAATTTATTCAACGCCAAATGATTCAGGAATTGATCCTCCAGGTATTTTAAACCTATCAGATGATAATCCATTGCATACAAATTTTAAAATATCATCAAATAGTGAAACCCTGATACTTTCAAATAATATTGGGACAATTGTCGATGAACTTGTTATTGAAGGATTACCTCCTAATACTTCTATAGGTGTTTCAAATATTACAGAAAATATTGTTAGTTATATTCAAACCACACCCGGTTATGAAAATGCTGATGAGGAATTTTTAGGAAGTATTCAAAATGAAGTTATTTTTTCTCAAAATGGTGGCATTACTCAAAACCCTTTCAGCCTCTCGTTATCCGGAAATACACCGTCGCAAAATATTCGTTTTACAACAAATGGGAGCACACCAACAAACTCATCAAACGTTTATATAGAACCCATTACAATTTCCGAAAATAGTAGCGTAAGAGCTAGAATCTTCTCCAATACTAATAATTATTTACCTTCAAAAGTAACTACAGAGTCTTATATTTTCAATTCAAGTCATGATATAGATATTATGCTTCTGACAGTTAATCCTGAAGATTTTTTTGATGATGAAACTGGTATTTACGTGTTTGGCCCTGATGGAACTTTTGATACTTGGCAACCATATTTTGGTGCAAATTTTTGGGAAGATTGGGAGCGTCCAATTCATTTTTCATTTTATAAAAATAATAGTAATGAATTTGTAGAATTTGATGGTGGTGTGAAAATTTTTGGAGGTTGGAGCCGTGGTCAAAATGGACAGAGGTCACTAGCTTTTTTCGCTAGAGGCCAATATGGAGATTCAAAATTTGAGCATCCATTTTTTGACAATCTAAATTATGACAAATTTGAGGCATTTGTACTCAGAAGCTCGGGACAAGACTGGATGAGATCTAACATGAAGGATATTATGCTTACAAGTTTAATGCGCGGCTCGGAGATAGATTTTCAAGAACACAACCCAGTAGCAACTTATATTAACGGAGAGTATTGGGGAATGTATAACATGCGAGAAAAAACAAATGAACATATGCTTGCATCAAAGCATGGAGTTGATGCAGATAGAATTACACTTTTAACCAATAATGCTGAAATTATTGAAGGTGATAATACTGAGTACAATGAACTAATTAATTACATTGAAAATATAGATTACTTGACAGATGATAATTATGAATATTTAAGTGAAAGAATAGATATTAAGCAATATGCATTATATCAAGCAACTAATATTTTTATAAACAATACTGATTGGCCAGGAAATAATATTAAATTTTGGAAACACCCTGATACAAAATGGAGATGGATTATGTATGACACAGACTTTGGATTTGGGCCGTGGTGGAATTGGGGGAATTTTGAGGAAAATACCCTAAATTTTGCATTGGAACCAAATGGAGGAGGTTGGCCTAACCCGCCTTGGTCCACGCTACTTTTTAGAAAGCTAATAACCAATATCAATTTCAGAGATCAATTTATTAACCGCTATGCTGATGAATTAAACACTAGATTTTTAAGTAGCAACGTTGTTCAACATATAAATCAAGTTTTCGGAACCATACAACCTGAAATTAATGCGCATTTTGAACGCTGGAAAGATGATCCTTCGTTGGGTTATGAAATTACAGATGTTAATGGTCACATTGGATTTTATCAATGGGCAATGATGAATTTTGCAACTCAAAGGCCAGCTATTGTCAAGGAGCACATTAAAAGTCAATTTGATCTACCTAATTTTCATCCTCTAACAATAACCAATATTGATTCTAGCCAAGGATTAGTTGAAATTAATGAAAATCTAAATATTCAAGAATCCTCATGGACTGGAGATTATTTTGAAACTGTCCCGGTAAAGTTAAAGGCCATTGCTGAACTTGGGTATGAATTTTCTCATTGGAGTGGTGATTTATATTCAACAAACCAAACCATTAATGTTTCAATTGATCAGGCTTTTGAAATTATTCCAAATTTCACAAACCTTTCAACTCCGTTAGTCATCAATGAAATAAATTATCGCTCAAGTGATACTTTTAATCCTGATGACTGGATTGAAATATACAATCCAAAAGCTGAACCAATCGATATTTCGAATTGGGAGTTAAGAGATGAGAATGATGCAAATGTTTTTATAATTCCTGATGGAACCCAAATCCAAGGCAATGGCTTTCTAGTTTTTGTAAAAGATGAATCAGATTTTATTAGCATGTTTCCAAATATTCCTTTCATAGGAGAGTTAGGTTATGGGCTTGGCAGAGCTGATAGAGTAAGGTTATATAATTCTGGTGGTGATATTATTGATGATGTAAGTTATGATTCTGAATCGCCATGGCCAAGTTGTGCTGACGAGACAGGAAATACATTAGAATTGATAGAACCAAATTTAGAAAATTCGTTACCTGAAAACTGGGATTGTATTAATGAAAACGGAAGTCCAAATGCAGTTAATAGTGAGCAACTTTTTGTAGAGGACAATGAACTAAGTTTGATAAAATTATATCCTAACCCTGTTAATAGTACTCTATTTGTTAGAGGAATTGAAGTTGATTATAACATTGATGTTTATACATTACTAGGACAACTTGTTTTATCTATTAATAACTCAAATGAAATTGATATGAGTTTATTTAAACAAGGGGTTTATATGATAAAAATTTGGAATAAAAATACATCTACAGTTAAACGTATTCTCAAGTTTTAATGTCATACAACTTTTTCAAGTAGTTTAATAAAATTTATAATTAATTAAATATGAAGATTAGTAATAGTGTTGAAAAACTATTTAAGTCTTACATTCCGACCTCTTTTACAATTGCTGTAATCCTCACATTTATTACCCTACTTTTTGCATTAGCACTTACCAATTCAGATAATAATCCAAGATATTTCTTCGAAATATGTTCTTATTGGGAAAAAGGAGTCTGGGATAGTTCTTTGTTAGTTTTTGCTTATCAAATGATTTTAATTTTAGTTCTCGGACATATTTTAGCTCTAAGTTCTCCATTTGAAAATTTAATTAAAAAAATTACAAATAACATAAATTCCTCATCGAAAGCTGTTCTAATTTTAAGTTTTTCTGCAATATTAGCAGCTTTTTTTAATTGGGGATTAGGACTTATTTTCGGTGCTATTCTAGCAAGAAAAATTGGTGAGCATTGTAATAAAAATAAAATTTCGTTCAATTACCCTTTGCTAGGAGCTGCAGGTTATGTTGGATTAATGATTTGGCATGGTGGTATTAGTGGTTCAGCTCCAATAAAGGTCTCTGAAAAAAATCATATTTACAATTTAATGAGTGGAATTAGCAGCCCAGAAAACCTTACAAAATTACCAATTAATATTAATTTTAGTGAAACAGTTCTCAGTACTGCTAACCTAACAACATACCTAATTTTAATAATTTTGGTTCCCTTATCATTTTGGATTATAAATAAATTTATAAAAACATCAAAGTTTGAATTTGATAGTATTAATCAAAATATAAAGTTAAATATTAACCAAAATAACAGTGAAAATTTAAAGATTGACAGCTCCAAAATAATGGGTTTGATATTTGGCTGCTTTATTATTTTTAGTTTTGCTATAAATTATGGAGAACAAGTTTTATTATTTCAAATAACCCCTAATGCCTTAAATTTATTAATGCTTGGAGTCGGAATAATATTACATAAAAACTTTCAATCATTTTTATCTGCATTAAAAATAGCAGTGGGTGGAGCATCTGGAATTTTAATTCAATTTCCCCTTTATTTTGGTATAATGGGCATTATGAAAGATAGTGGTCTTATTATATTGATGTCTGATTTTTTTATTTCAATATCTACGGAAACTACTTTACCAATTTTTACATTTCTTAGCGCAGGGTTTGTTAATATTTTTGTACCTAGTGGAGGTGGACAATGGGCTATACAAGGACCAATAATTATTGAAGCAGCATTAAATCTCAAAGTACCTTTGAATAAGATTGTTATGGCTCTTGCTTATGGAGATCAACTTACAAACATGTTACAACCTTTTTGGGCTCTGCCATTACTTGCCATAACAGGGTTAAAAGCAAAGGACATTTTGCCTTACAGCCTAATAATTATGGTATTGGGAGCAATCATTTTTATTGGAAGTTTAATAATTTTTTGAAATTAAATAAAATATTATTTATTCCAAGAAGTAAGTTTTAAAATTTTATGGAAAATCTCTGTATTATCATAAACCCCTGAAAATTCTTCTGCTCCAGGGCCAAAAGCGAATACTGGAATCAATGTAGCGGAATGCCCATCAGTAGAAAAGCTGGGTAATATGGTGCTATAATCTTCATCGATCTCTGCATAGTGGTTGATAAACGGCTTTCCCGCAAGGGTAAATCCCCCTGTCTCGTGATCGGAGGTAACAATAACTAAAGTTTCACCATCATTTTCAGCAAAATCAAGAACTGCACCAATAGTGTTATCAAAGTCAATTAGCTCTGTTATCAAATAATTGGCATCATTATCATGTCCAGCCCAATCGATTTGAGCCCCTTCTGAAATTATGAAAAAAGGATTATTCTCTTGTCTTAAAAAATCAATACCAAGTATTGTAGCATTTTTTAAAAAATGTCCCCTACCTTCAATTATTTTAGGCATACCATCTGAAGCTAAAAGATAAGCTAGCTTTTCATCTTTTTTTACATTAACAAAAGAGTCTAGTTCATTAGTATTTACATTGAATCCATTGAGATTAAGTGTGTCTAATAAATTAATGCCATCATTTCGTTGGTTAAAAAATTTTGTCCCTCCACCAGCAAAATAATCAATTTCTGATTTTGAAAGTTGCAATGCAATTTCTTCTTGAAAATTCCTACTTTTAGTATGTGCATAAAATGTTGCAGGAGTAGCATGAGTAACAGAAGAAGTTGAAACAAGTCCAACTTTGACACCTTTTTTTGATGCAATTTCAGTTATATTTTCCAGAGGCTTAAAATCATCTGAAACTCCAATTGCCCCGTTGTATGTTTTTTCACCGGTAGAAAAAGCAGTTGCACTTGCAGCCGAGTCTGTAATATCATTATCAGATGAAAAAGTGTGGATTAATCCGATATTTTTAAAGCGCGAATAATTAACAGAGGAATCTTTGTAAAAGAAAGCTGATGAGATTTGAGATAAACCTGCACCATCACTTATAAGAAATATTACATTCTTGGGAGAAGTTGTAATTTTAGAAAATTTATGTGGACTTAAACAACCTAGAAGTAGAAATAAAAAAGTGAAGTAATAAAAGATGTTTTTTAACACCATTATGTTTTTGAGATTAAATATAAAATTCAAATTTACAAACTCAAATTTAAAATTATTAAATTCTATTAAATTTTCAACGCCTCATCCTATTATTCCTAAACTCTAACATTTTATTTTGAATCAAATCTTGATAGCCTTTTTTGTTTAAAACAGTTCCTTTTTTTGGTCCTTCAATTTTAATTTTATTAGAAGGATTAATTACTATTTTTGTACAAAGCATTGTAGTTTCTCCAGCACTAAGTTCTAGAATCAGCCCTGGTAATCCCCAATAATCAGAAGGACCATGTCTCACAGGTATTTCTGGGGTATACCAAGCTTCAACTTGGGTTACTTCAATTTGACTCTCGGAATCACTATCTGTAGAAGAACTTGAGTCATCATTTGATCTCATACGACTCCATGAAAAGGAATACCATAATAAATCTTCAGTAGGTATAAATGTAGTAGCTTTATAACAATTATAATTTCCTATTTTTTTAGAAGCACTGCCTAGTGTCCAATTTATTTCCTGTAAATTATCTTTAATCAAGAATTTTTTACCATAGAATTCCTGCTGCTGTAGCTGAGAATTTGTTTTTACATTTTTATAATTTTCACCAGCGGCAAAATTTTTACCCCATGAATCAGTAGCTCCTGAAATAGCATCTAATGTCTCTTCTTCAACAAATAAAGATTCTTCTTTATTGAAAGTCAATGTGAACTCTTTTTCTAAACGATTTTTTAGTCTTAAGGCAATATCTTTTTTTTGAGCTTCACTCATGCGGGCTCCCCACCTTCCCAGCTCTAACCTTGATTTTGAAATATATACAGCTTGACCTTGAAAATCAATATCTTCATCAAATGTTACATTACTAAAAATAAGGGGAATTAACAGAACATAAAAAAAATTTAAAAAATATATTTTCATAATTGCAAAAATGTAATAACAACTAAACAAACATAACAAACCTAATTCAATGTAGCTTTAGTTTATCAAAAAATTAACAATCAAAAAGCGTAATTAATCTAGTGGTAAAGATTTTGTATATTGGGAACTCTTAAGAAAAAACATAATATATCTTATAAATTCAAACTAAACATGAAATTACTAAAAGTTAAAATACCATTTATAATAACCCTTTTTACATTATTATTAGTATTCTCTTGTGATAATTCTGAAGAGATTAATCAAAACGAGGATAATAACTCCAACACAAGTCTGATGAGATCTATGTCTGAGTTGATGGAGCAATTTAACACTAATAGTGAAGTTTACAATATAGAAAACCCAACTGGAAATATGGTATTAGATTTCTGTTTTGAATTTGTATTCCCTATAGATTTTCAAATGAATGATAGCTCAACAATTACTATCAACAGTCTTGAGGAATTAATTGAAATTCTTATTCAATCAAGTGATGATTATTATATCAACGATATTTCATATCCATTTGATGTTTTGGTTTTTAATGGTGGAAACAATTCAATTGAAATGCTTAACATAGAAAATGTTGAAATTTTCAATAACCTTTTAGACGATTGTGAATTTGAATCAGATGAAAATAATTTATGCTATGAAATTTACGAACCGGTTTGTGTTTTAATAAGCGGGGTAAACGACGAGGATATAATTATTGTTTACCCTAATGATTGCTATGCTGAACTAGATGGATTTAATGTTGAAGATTTTTTAGATGAATGTAATACTGATGGTCAAAACCATGAATATGGTTTTTTTAATGATGATTGTTTTGATCTAGTTTTCCCCATTAATATAATGAATTCTAACGGAAATGAAATAGCTATTGGAAGTGAAGAGGCACTTTTAATGTACATTGAGCAATGGTATTCTGAAAATTGTGACGATTTTGAATGTGATTTTGACTTTGAAATTGTATTCCCAATGGCTGTTGAATACTACTCAGAAAATAATCAGCAATTAGAAACACTCATTATAAATTCAGAGGAAGAACTTGATGAATACATTGAAGAATATTGTAATTTGGATGAAGGCACTCATGAAGATGATCTTTTTAATAGTGATTGCGTTGATTTAGTTTACCCTATTAATTTAATAAGTTCTGATGGCGATGTGATAACTATTCAAAATGAGGTGGTGCTTTCAGAGTATATTGAGCAATGGTACTCTGAAAATTGTAACGATTTTGAATGTGATTTTGACTTTGAAATTGTATTTCCAATTTCTATTGAATACTATTCAGAGGATAATCAGCAAACAGAAACCCTGGTTATAGACACAGAAGAAGAATTGAATGATTACATAGCAGAATATTGTGAATAATCTATATTCTTGGTAAATCATTATCGTCTTTCAATGGCAAGTCAGAACTACCCATCAAGTGATTATCGATATGATAAGCAGCCTGCCTACCTTCTGAAATTGCCCATACAATTAAGGATTGACCTCTGCGAATGTCTCCAGCAGCAAAGATACCTGGAATATTAGTTTTAAAGTCTTTTGTTGTAGCTTTTACATTAGTTCTAAAATCAGTTTCAACACCAAGTTTTTCTATTATAGTTGAACCAGGTCCAGTAAATCCAAGTGCTAAAAGAACTAATTCACACGGCCATGTTTTGTCAGTACCGGGTAATTCACGTAATTTAGGACGTTCTCCTTTTTCAAACACCCATTCAACCTCACATGTAATTAGAGCTGTAAGATTCCCATTTTCGTCACCCAAAAACTCTTTAGTAGAAATACTCCAAAAACGTTCTACACCTTCTTGATGCGAAGAGCTTTCTTTCATTTTCATTGGCCAAAAAGGCCAGGGTTGATTGGCAGGTCTGCCATTTGAGGGTTTATTCAAAATTTCAAAATTGGTTACAGATGAAGCTCCGTGCCTATTTGAGGTTCCAATGCAATCTGAACCAGTGTCACCTCCTCCTATCACTATAACATTTTTTCCTTTGGCGGAAATTATATTTTTAAAATCTTTTAAACCATCAACATATTCATTGTTAAGTTTTAAAAAATCCATAGCTTGAACTACCCCTTTAAGTTCAGCTCCTTTGATTTGGAGTGTTCTTTTAGCAGCAGCTCCTCCACATAAAAGCATTGCATCAAAATCTAACTTTAAAGTTTCAATACAAACATCTACCCCGACATTAGTGTTAGTTTTAAAAATTATTCCTTCTTCTTGTAAAATTTCTATACGTCGATCAATTATTTTTTTTTCAAGCTTAAAATCTGGTATTCCGTAACGTAAAAGTCCCCCAACCTTATAGTCTCTTTCATAAACTGTAACAAGATGTCCCGCCCTGTTTAGTTGTTGAGCAGCTGCTAAACCGGAGGGACCTGAGCCTATGACTGCAACAGTTTTTCCAGTACGAGTTTCAGGCTTGTTAGCTTTTATCCATCCTTTATCAAAAGCAACTTCTACAATGTTTTTTTCAATATTTTCAATAGAAACAGGGTCTTCATTGATACCTAAAACACATGCTTGTTCGCAAGGAGCAGGACAAAGACGACCCGTAAATTCTGGAAAATTATTTGTTGAATGTAAAATTTTAGCAGCTCGTTCCCAATTACCTGAATAAACATTGTCATTGAAATCTGGAATTAAATTACCAAGTGGGCAGCCGCTGTGACAAAATGGAATACCGCAATCCATACAACGGGCACTTTGATTTTGAAGTGTTTGTTCATTTAGTGGAATAGTAAACTCTTTATAATTTTTTAAACGATTTTCGACCAAATCATAAGATTCATTGATTCTCTTATATTCTAAAAATCCAGTTGTTTTACTCATATTATTATTTTTTATCTAGACTTTCTTTTTTTAGTCGAATTAAAGCCTGTTTATACTCTTCCGGAAACACTCTAACAAAATCTTTTTGGGATGACTCCCATTTCTCTAAAATCCGCTGAGCCAAAGGACTCAAGGTAGAATTATAATGATTTTGGATTAATTCATTAAGCTCATCAAATTCTGATTTTTTAGATAATGGATTTAAATTCAAACCATCTATATTACAACGCTTTTTAAATAAATTGTTAGGATCATAAACATAAGCAATTCCACCACTCATTCCAGCACCAAAATTTCTCCCAACTTCACCTAAAATAACAACAACTCCCCCTGTCATGTATTCACAACCATGATCACCAATACCTTCAACAACTGCCTTTGCACCAGAGTTTCTAACACAGAACCTTTCTCCAGCTTTACCATTTATATATACTTCCCCTGATGTAGCTCCGTACAATGCAACATTTCCAATAATAATATTTTCCTCTGGCATTATAGTAGATTCATCTGGAACACGAATTGAAATTTTAGCTCCTGAAAGACCTTTACCTAAGTAATCATTTGTATTTCCGATAACATTTAAGCTAAGTCCCTTTGTGGCAAAAGCACCAAAGCTTTGGCCAGCAGAACCAGTAAAGTTAATTTTTAAAGTATTATCAGGCAATCCTTGGGAGCCATAAATTTTTGAGATCTCGTTGCTTATAATTGCACCAACTGCTCTATTTTCGTTATTTATTTTCAAATCTAACACTGTAGGCTCTTTACGAAAAAGAGCAGGGTGAGCATTATTTATAATTTTAAAATCTAAAGCTTTTTTGAGTTGATGGTTTTGTTTGGAAGTATTAAAAAGCTTGACGTCCTTACTTACCTCCACTTTGTGCAGGATTGGTGTTAAATCAATTCCTCTTGATTTATAATGATTTATTGCATTATTTCGATCTAACTTTTCAACTTTACCAACCATATCATTTAAAGTTCTAAAGCCAAGTTTAGCCATAATTTCTCTTAGTTCTTGTGCGACAAAATACATAAAGTTGACTACATGCTCTGGCTTTCCTTTAAACTTTTTACGTAATTCAGGATTTTGAGTAGCAATTCCAACAGGACAGGTGTTTAGATGGCAGGCTCGCATCATAATACAACCTGAGGCAACCAATGGTGCGGTAGCAAAACCAAATTCTTCAGCACCTAAAAGACAAGCAATTGCAACATCGCGACCAGTTTTCAATTGACCATCACATTCGACAACAATTCTACTTCTCAAATCATTCATCAAAAGAGTTTGTTGAGCTTCAGCTAGTCCTAACTCCCACGGTAAGCCTGCATGTTTTAATGAAGTTAATGGAGATGCACCTGTTCCTCCGTCGTAACCTGAAATAAGAACTACATCAGCTTTAGCCTTTGCTACTCCTGCTGCTACAGTACCAACTCCAACTTCAGAAACTAATTTTACATTTATTCGAGCTTCACGGTTTGCCGACTTTAAATCATAAATTAATTGAGATAAATCTTCAATTGAGTATATATCATGATGAGGCGGAGGAGATATAAGTCCTACATATGGAGTTGAATTTCTTGTTTTAGCAATATCAGGATTAACCTTGGGGCCTGGCAATTGCCCGCCTTCACCAGGTTTGGCTCCTTGGGCCATTTTAATTTGTATCTCTTTTGCATTTGTAAGGTAATTGGATGTAACTCCAAAGCGTCCAGAGGCTACTTGTTTTATAGCACTATTTTTCCAATCCCCATTTGGATCTTTGTAAAATCTTTCTTGGTCTTCGCCTCCCTCGCCAGAATTGCTTTTTCCGCCAACTCGATTCATTGCAATTGCAAGATTTTCATGAGCTTCTTTACTTATTGAGCCATAAGACATGGCACCAGTCTTAAATCTTTTTACAATATTGGTCCATGGCTCAACTTCATCAATTGGAATTGGGTCATAATTGGTGAATTCAAACAAACCGCGAATAGTCATTAATTGTTTTGATTGATTGTTAATAATTTCTGAATATTCTTTGTACTTCTGAGGTTTATTGGTTCGCACAGAGTCTTGTAATTTTGCGATTGAAAGGGGATTAAAAAGATGATGTTCTCCATTTCGTCTCCAACGGTACTGCCCTCCTATTTCTAAATCTAAATTCGCGTCAATTTTCTTTTTTGTAAATGTTCGTTGGTAGCGTTTTGATATTTCTTTTTCTAACTGATGTAAATCGACCCCTTGAATTCTTGTAGGAGTATTTGGAAAATAGGTATTTACAACTTTAGTATTTATACCAATACATTCAAATAATTGGGAACCTCTATATGAATTAAGTGTAGATATTCCAATCTTGTTCATGACTTTTAAAATTCCTTTACCAACAGCCTTGTTATAATTTTTAATAGCATCTTGAACGTCAGACTCTTGATTCATTATTACTTCCTGTTCAATAATTTCGTTAACCATGTATGGGTTAATCGCACTGGCACCATATCCAAATAAAAGCGCAAAGTGATGAACTTCTCGTGGCTCAGCAGATTCTATAATAAGGCTTGTTTTTGAGCGTTTCCCTAATTTCTGTAAACCACTATTTACATATGAACAAGCTAAAAGAGCTGGGATTGGTGCCATCTCTCTATTTACATTTCTATCTGAAAGTATAAGAATATTAGTTCCCCGATCAATCATGCTAGAGGCAACTTTTAAAAGGTTTTCTAAAGAGTCTTCAAGACCATTATGCCCTTTTTCAATTGGATAAACCATGGAAACGGAAGATATTTTGAAATTAGGATGATCAAAACTTTTAATTTTATCTAAATCCTGTTTAGAAATTACTGGATTTTCAATCTTTAGCTTTTTGCAATGTGATGGTTCTAAGTCAAAAATATTGAAGTCGCTCCCCAAAGTTAGACTAATATCTGTTATTAATTCCTCACGAATACCATCCAAGGGTGGGTTTGTAACTTGAGCAAACAACTGTTTAAAATAATTGTATATGAGCTGGGGACGCTCAGATAATAAAGCTAGGGGCGTATCACTTCCCATTGAACCAATGGGTTCTTTAGCATAGTTAGCCATTGGGAGAATAATGGTTTTTATATCTTCCTGTGTATATCCAAACAACAACTTACGCTTTTCTAGTGGTTCTTGGTTTAGAAACACTGGACAATCATTATAAGGGATTTGCTTCAAGTATATTAAATTCTTATTTAACCACTTTTCGTAGGGATGTTTATTAGAAATTTTTTCTTTGATTTCTTCATCGTTAACAATACGCCCCTCATTCATATTAACTAAAAACATTTTACCAGGTTCTAATCTTCCATGGAATTCAACATTTTCAGGTGCTATATCAATAACTCCAATTTCTGAGGACATAATCACATAACCGTCCTTTGTGACTGAATATCGAGATGGCCTTAATCCATTTCTGTCAAGAACAGCTCCAATGTAATTTCCGTCAGTGAATGGAACTGATGCAGGACCATCCCAGGGCTCCATAAGACAAGAATTAAATTCATAAAATGCTTTTTTGTTAGGAGACATTTCATTATTTTTCTCCCAAGCTTCAGGAATTAATATCATCATAACTTCTGGAAGTGATCTACCAGTCATCAACAATAATTCAACAACCATATCCATAGAAGCAGAATCTGATTTTTTTGGTAGTACTACAGGTAAAATAGATTTAATTTCGTTACCAAACCAATTACTTTCAAACAAAGATTCCCTTGAAATCATTCTAGAAATATTTCCACGTAAAGTATTTATTTCTCCATTGTGACACATATACCTAAACGGTTGAGCCAAATCCCATGTTGGGAATGTATTTGTAGAAAAACGCTGATGAACAAGTGCCAAACGAGTAACGAAAAGAGTATTAGTTAAATCATTATAATATGATTTAATATCCTCTGGGACAAGCAGCCCTTTGTATATAATAATCTTAGTTGATAAACTCGGTAAATAAAAGAAATTTGCTTGAGATATTTTGGAAGCATAAATCTCGTGTTCAGTCTTTTTTCTTGCTATAAAAAGTTTTAAGTTGAACTCAAAATCGTCTTGATTACTAAAAGATTTAGATATAAAAATTTGCTTTGTAAAAGGTTCTGTTTTTTTAGCAATGGAACCCAAAACTGATGAGTCTACAGGAAGTGTTCTCCACCCGAGTAAGTTTAAGTCCTGTTCTTTTAGATGTTTTTCAAAAATAGTTTCACAATATGCTCTTTGATTGATTTTTTGAGGAAGAAAAACATTCCCCACGGCGTATTGACCTTGATTAGGTATTTTAAAAGAGCATTTTTTAGAAAATAATTCGTGAGGAATATCAGTCAGTATTCCAGCACCATCGCCAGTCTTACCATCAGCACTCACAGCACCTCTATGCTCTAGACATTCTAAAATTTGTAGAGCTTTATGAATTATATCGTTGGATTTTTTTCCTTCAAGACTGCAAATAAATCCAGCGCCACAATTGTCGTGTTCAAATTCAGGTAAATACATTCCTTGTTTTTCAAGCATAGACAGGTTTGTTGATGAAGTTTAACAAGATAAGGACAAATAAATGATAAAATAAATAGCTACATAATTATTATGATATCTATAAATAATGACTAAAAAAATATTTTTTAAATATTTTATTCACTTTTTTTTACGGAATTAACAATGGTATTTTACAACTTAAAATTTCTAAAAGTTTTTAGTTGATTTAACAATCAAAAAATAAAATTTGTGTAGTAATATCAGATATATGAATGCTATATCTGTATTAACTTAATTAAAATATTATTAACCCCTAAAAATTTAGGGGGTTTTTTTATTAAATAAATAAAAATAATTATTACACCCCTATTTTTTTAGCGTGTTACATAAATTATTATAAATTTGAATTAAATCAAAATAAATTCCTTTAACAAAAAACAAATTATGAAAAAAGTTTACACATTATTACTAGCTTCTATCACAATGGTTGTTTTCGCTCAAGATGACAGTCCCAAATTATCCATTTCAGGTACTGTTGATGTTTACGGTACAGTAAATACAGAAGATGGTCCAGGAGCTCCAGGTCTATTAATAGCTACTCCAGAAACTGCAAATGGGTTTGGACTTGGAATGGTTAACACTGTTTTTTCCTACGATGGTGAAAAATCAGGAGTTGTTGCAGATCTTGCTTTCGGACCTAGAGCAGATGATGCTAATATGGCGGGGGCTATAAATCAGCTATATGCCTACTATAATTTAACTGAGTCTGTAACTCTAACTGCTGGACAATTCAACACCTTTTTTGGTTACGAAGTTATTTCACCTGCAGCAAACTTTAACTATTCAGTTTCATATTTATTCAATGCAGGGCCATTTTCTCACACTGGTTTAAAACTTGACTACGCTGCCTCAGAAGATTTATCTTTAATGTTAGCAGTTACCAATGGTCATGCAATAACCAGCGATATTCCTAACCCAAGCGGAGAAACACAGTTTGGAGCTCAAGTTGGATACAAAGGACAGTTCCTAAACTTTATTTATGGTGGAGTTTCGCCAGGAATTGATGATGGTTTATTGATTGACTACACTGGTGGTTTCGATTTAACTGATTCTTTCTATGTAGGAATTAATGCAGCATATGCTTACTCTGAGGATGATGCCGCTGCGGGTTATCAAGGTGCCGCATTGTATCTACAAAATAGCTTTTCTGAATCACTTGCAATTGGCCTTAGACCTGAATTCTTTTCGTTAACGTACGATGAATTAGATGACGAAGATGTAACTGCACTAACCCTTACAGGAAATTACACCCTTGACAGTAACCTTACTTTCATAGCAGAACTGAGATATGATGACTCTGAAGATGGAATAATTGAAGGATACCCTGGAGAAGATTTATCAACATTAACCTTCGCAGCGGTCTACTCTTTTTAAAAACAATATAATTTTGTTTGTGATTAAAAAAGCTAAGGAAAAAATTTCTCCCTAGCTTTTTTTACTAATTAATAAAAATTTGTAAAATTCTAAAAATATTACAGCTTTTTAGGATGATAAAATATAATTTGCTAAAATTTAATTATTTTTTTTAGCAAATAAACAAAAATATTTAAAGTCAGTGTATATTAGTGGTATGGCAATCCTATTTGTTATAATTTTGTAATATCAAATAATTTCAAAAAAATAATTATGAAAAAAATTTATACACTTTTATTGGCTTCTTTTTCAGTTATTGCATTTGCACAAGACGAAGATCCCAAACTTTCAATTTCAGGTACTGTAGATATATATGGTACTGTAAATACTGAAGACGGAGCTGGAGCTCCAGGACTATTAATTGCTACTCCAGATGCTGCAAATGGATTTGGACTTGGAATGGTAAACACTGTTTTCTCATATGATGGTTCGAAATCCGGAGTCGTTGCAGATTTAGCTTTTGGACCCAGAGCAGACGATGCTAACATGGCTGGTGCAATAAATCAGTTATATGCTTATTACAACCTAAGTGAATCTGTCACGATAACTGCAGGTCAATTTAATACCTTTTTAGGATATGAAGTGATATCCCCCTCCGCTAATTTCAACTATTCTGTTTCATACTTATTTAATGAAGGACCTTTTTCACACACGGGTGTCAAAATAGATATTGATTTTACAGAAGAAGATTTATCATTATTATTTGCTATGACTAACGGTCATGGAATTACAAGTGATGTTCCAAATGCCAGAGGTAGTATTCAGTATGGAGGTCAATTAGGCTTTAAAGGACAATATTTAAACTTCATATATGGTGGTGTTAGTAATGATGATGGTGCAAACAACGATCAATTCTACGTAGATTATACAGGTGGTTTTGATTTAACTGAATCTTTATACTTAGGCCTTAATGCAGCTTATTCATATTCAACCGACACTAAAGAAGGTTATCAAGGTGCCGCGTTGTATTTAGAAAATTCTTTTTCTGACACATTTGCATTGGGTTTAAGACCTGAAGTATTTACTCGTTCAACAACAGGTGATTCAGGTTTAGTTGAAGATAGTGATGTTTTTGCATTAACACTTACCGCCAATGCAAGTTTAGATGATAATTTAAAACTTATTGGTGAACTAAGATATGATGAGTCTGATGATGGTATTATTGAAGGATTCACTGGAGAAGAAATGACTATTCTTACAGTTGCTGCAGTATATTCATTCTAAAATCAATTTAATATTTTTAATAAAAAGCTTGAAAGAAAAAATCTTTTGAGCTTTTTTATTTAAGCCGAATTTCGACTTGCATTAATAATTCCATATAATGTACGAGTTACAATTTTTTCAAATATATCAATTTGTTCTTTATCAGGATTATTTCCTTTTTGAAGTTCTTGTAATTTCCTTAGAGAATATTGCTGAATTGTTAGAAGTGGTAAAACTATAGCTTCTCTGACTTCAATTGAAGCTTTACCGCTCGGCTCATTTTCCATAAGTGATTTATATCCAGTTATTTTTAAAATCAAGGAACGAGTGAGCTTGAATTCATTATAAATAATGGTCCAAAATGGACCAAACTCTTCGTCCTCTGCCATGTATTTTGTCAAAGGGAAAAATGATTTACTGAGTGACATCATACTGTTTTCTAATAATGTCTTGAAAAAACTTGAATTATTGTAAAGCGAAATCACTTTATGCAGCTCGCCACGAGACTCAAAGGCTTGTATGGAAGTGCCAACTCCAAAAAAACCAGGAACATTTTGCTTTAACTGACTCCAAGAGCCTACAAAAGGTATGGCTCTTAAATCTGAAAAAATCAATGTATCCGATTTAGAGCGCTTGGAAGGTCGGCTTCCGATATTGGCTTTTCCGTAATACTTAAGGGTACTTATACGTTCCAAATATGGGATAAATTTTGGATGCCTCTTAAAATCTTGGTAGGCTTGATAGCTTAATGTTGCTAAAGTATTCATAGTTTCGCGGTCTGAATCTGAGAAGCCTTTATTATCTTCTGATTGTAATTTATTGGAAAGTCCAGAGCTGATCAACTGTTCTAAATTGTATTTTGATGATTCTGGAGTTCCAAAATTGGAACTAATGGTTTGACCTTGAATTGTGAGTTGAACTTCTTTATCTTGAACTGTAGGACCAAGAGAAGCGTAAAACTGATGGGTTTTTCCACCTCCACGTGCAGGAGGCCCGCCACGGCCATCAAAAAATACGACATCAATATTGTATTGTTTGGAAATGTATGTCAAAGCTTCTTTAGCTTTAAATATAGCCCAATTGGCCATGAAATAACCACCATCTTTAGTACCGTCTGAAAAACCTAGCATGATAGTTTGTTTATTATACCTAGATTTCAAATGTGACTTATAAGCTTTGTTAATATAGAGTTGTTCCATCACTTTTGGTGCATTTTCTAAATCGGTCACCGTTTCAAATAATGGAACAATATCAATTGTAAGCTTATCATTGAAAGCAACTAATTTCAACATCGCGTAAAGCTGCATGACATTAAGTGCCGTCTGGTTGTTACTTATGATGTAACGATTTGCGCCCAAAGCACCGTTTTTGGATTGAATGCTTTTCACAACTTGAATTGTTTTTAAAGTATTGTAAACCAATTCATCTTTAAAAATAGAAATATCAAGTATTCCATCCAAATCTGAAATAACTTCAATTTGCTCAGCCTCATTCAGATCGTTATAATTATCTGGAAAAATACCGTTAGACTGCTCAATACATCCTTTTACAACTCCAGAAAAAACAGTGTGGTGGATGCGGCTGTCCTGACGTACATCTAAAGTCGCAAAATGAGAACCAAAAAGCTGAGTTTTATTTATCAAGCTTGTGATGTCGTTGATATATAATGCATGGTGCTCCTTGGCGACTATTTTCTTTATTTCTTTTAATTCCTCTACAAAAAAATCAAAATCAAAACAGTCCGGATTTGACAAACTAAGACTGATTGTTTTGATTAGGGATCCTAATCGGTCTTCAACGGCTCTAAAGGTTAACTTACGCTTTAATTTTTTTAAATCTAATACGTACTTTTTAAGCAAAGTTGTTTTGAGCAAAGAAGCTACTTTTAGAGTCGTATCTGGAAGAACAAATGGGTTTCCATCTCTGTCACCACCAGGCCAAAATCCAATATTAATGATTTCATTTTTTAATCCTTTATTTCCATATACGTTATGTTGAATATAATCAAAAATAGAGCCGAAAGAATCATAGAAAACATGCTCTAAATACCAGATGAGATTTACAGCCTCATCGTAAGGGGTTGGCTTTTCATGTTTAAAAAATGGAGTTTTACCAAGTTGTGCTAAGAGGTTAGTGATACGGTCCATATCACTTTCTTTAACGGCTTCAGTTAAGTCGGTAATAATCCCTAAAACTGAACCTGGATAAAACTGAGTAGGATGAGCTGTCAGTACAATTCGGACTTTAAATTCATTTAGGTAAGCCTTTAATGCATCAATTTTATTTTCAGAGAAAGCCTTTTCTTTTAAACTTCGCAACGTCCCAATACCATCCATATTATTAATGACAGGAAAGGCAGCATCTTCGATCGCATCAAAAAGTACGACCTGTCGTTCAATGTATTGAATGAACATAAATAAAAGTTTAATCTGACTTTTTTTTGTACGCCGAGCTTGGTACTTCTGGAAAAAAGTCTCAACAATTGTAGTAGGATTTTCTCCAGCCGCATAACCTTTTTCGCAAGTCTCACGAAACAATGGCAGTAAAACCCCTGTTTTGGTAATTTGGTCAAATGGCAATGTCATGAAGATACTGTTGTAGATTTTAAACTTTGACAGTACATTTTGCTTGAAGCGTTCTAACTTTGGTTTTACAGACATATTTTTTATTCTATTTCATCGCAAATATAACAAAGCTCTCTTCTTTATAGATAATATAAAGTATAATTTGTTAATTTCTAAAAATTATATCCATAATGTGGTAATATTTTAAAAATTTATTCTTTTGCTAAGAATTCACCGTGATTAAAAATCATTACCTTTAGTGATTATTATAAATATTTTTTAAAAATGTTAAATCCCAAATTTTTTGAATCGCTTTCACTTCCTGTTATTGCAGCACCAATGTTTCTAATATCAGGCCCTAAATTAGTTATCGAATGTTGTAAAAATGGTATTGTCGGAACTTTCCCTGCACTCAACCAAAGGACTACAGAAGGCTTTGAACAATGGGTAATTGAAATCAAAACTGCTTTAAGAGAATTTGAAAGTGAAACTGGAAAAAAAGCAGCGCCATTTGGGGTCAATTTGATTGTACATCAAACTAACCCAAGAGTCCAGGCCGATTTGGCAATTTG
>TARA_B100001057_G_scaffold180334_1_pt1 | contig 53589 bp, 38 predicted proteins | sample TARA_B100001057 | Tara Oceans TARA_B100001057 (sample SAMEA2621839) | marine metagenome | biome: marine biome (ENVO:00000447); feature: surface water layer (ENVO:00002042); material: "saline water (ENVO:00002010), including plankton (ENVO:xxxxxxxx)" | depth 5 m | reverse complement strand
TTTTTTATTTTAAGTAACAATCCTCGAAAACTTATTATGAATCCATAATATACCTAGTCCAAAAATAACAGAAGCAAGAATCAAAATATTATTTAATACACCATCAACTGTAAAAGACATGCGAATTAATATAGTAGAAATAATAAACCCTGAATTACGAATTACTTTGTGAAATAAATCTGTATAGAAGAAAGAAACTAATAACAGTAAAACATCTACAATTATTAAAACAGCAAAAAATTCGTCAAAAAATAAGCTATTTACATCTTTTATAGCTAAGCTAATATTTGAGGGCATGGCTGTTGATAACCATCTACCAAAAGTAAATATTCCAATAAACAAAAAAACTGGAATCAGTAGGGAAGCCATTATCTTTTTTATCTTAATAAATTGTTGTACATCTAAGTCAATTAATGAGGCATTGATTGACGTTTTTTCTAGATTTTCTTTTAAGTATGTAAATAAATAAATCATAAAAAACAGAACTAAAGCTGTTAAAATATCGTAAGTAAAATACATATCATTTTTGATTTCAAACCAATTGGAAGAAAATTCTAAGTTTGATAAGTCTTTAAAAATACGACGTATAACGATTAATGTAATAATTTCATATTGTTTTGTTATGTAAGTAGTTATTGACCTGGGTAAATAAAAAATCAACAAATAAACTTCATATATTAATATGAAAGAAAAAGGAGTATAGATTGCAGCAATTGGGCTATCAAAAAAATTAGAACCTTCAAAAATATTAATCAGGCCATATCGCTTTAGGTATATGAGAATTAGGTGTATCACGAAACTAATCATTCCAATACCCAAAATTGTTTTTTCAATTTTAACCTTCACTTTGTCAGACAACAAATAGCTATAAATTGTTTCAAGTGTTAATATATTTTTCATAATTAACTGTAAATGTATTAGTTAAGTATAATTTTATTTTTAAAGTTACAAAAAATAGTTTTGAGAAAAGTTAAAGTATGTTAAGACCAAATTTTGTTAATTTGCAAAAAGATTACAAAAGTTTAAGGTAGTCTAAACCCTTCCTGAATAATATTTTTTATTTTGATTGATCCTATTGGTTATTTTTTTGCTATCCTAATTGGAATTATACTTGGACTTATTGGTGCTGGAGGCTCGATTTTGGCTGTTCCCGTTTTTACATATTTATTTTTAATTGATGAAAAATTAGCAACGGGCTATTCCCTGTTTGTAGTAGGTTTCAGTGCTCTTTTAGGAAGTTTAAAACAATTCCAAAAAGGATATATAGATTTTAAAGTAGTATTTATTTTTGGTCTTCCTGCGATTTTAAGTGTTACTGTTGTTAGATCATTTTTAGTTCCTATTTTACCAGATATTTTATTTCAAATAGGAGACATACCTATCACTAGACGAATGGGTGTTTTAGGACTTTTTACAATTATTATGTTACCAGCTGCATATAGTATGATAAAAGTGCCAAAATATAATGTTCCAAGAAAGTCAACGAAAAAATTCAGTTACAACTATCTTTTGATAATAATTGAGGGGATTGTAATTGGTGTGGTTACAGGCTTTGTTGGTGCTGGTGGAGGATTTTTAATTATTCCTGCTTTAATTTTTTTAACCAAAATTGATATTAAGACTGCGATTGGAACTTCAATGGTAATTGTGACTTTAAAGTCACTAATAGGTTTTTTTCTTGGTGATTCTTTGTTTATGCCAATTGATTGGTCTTTCCTTTTGCCTTTCACTGGCTTTGCCATTTTTGGAGTTTTTATTGGTAACTACTTAGGAAATTATTTTAGCAACTCAAAACTTAGGAAGCTTTTTGGTTGTTTTATATTTGTAATGGCTGGATTTATAATCTATATGGAATTTATAGCCAACCCTGATTTTGTTTTAAATTAAAAATAAGCTCTCTAAAAATATTAATATCTTTGGTTATTAATATTTTAAAAATGTCAAAAGTAATTGTTACAGGTGGCCTTGGTTACATTGGCTCACATACATCCATTTCGTTAATAGACCAAGGTCACGAAGTTGTTATTTTTGACGATCTTTCCAATGCATCAGAAAAAATATTAAGTAGAATTTTTAAAATTACAGGAATTAGACCCTATTTTTTTAAAGTAGATCTTAGAAATAAAAAAGCTGCATTGGAAGCTTTTGCACAACATAAGGATGTAGAGACTGTAATTCATTTTGCAGCATATAAAGCTGTTAAGGAGTCTTTTGATAGACCTTTAAGCTATTATGAGAATAATTTATTTGCACTCGTTAATGTATTACAGGCGCAGAAAACTTTTGGCATAAAAAACTTTATATTCTCATCCTCTGCAACCGTTTATGGGAACCCAGAATCCCTGCCAATGAATGAGAATAGTGCTGTTAAAAGACCTTTTTCGCCTTACGGTAATACCAAAAAAATCGCCGAAGAAATTTTAGAAGATTATACAAAAGCAAATAAAAATTTTTCGGTCATCAGTTTACGCTATTTTAACCCTATTGGGGCACATGACTCTGGTCTTATTGGGGAGCTGCCAAGCGGAATTCCTAATAATTTAATGCCTTACATTACCCAAACAGCAGCGGGTCTAAGAGATAAACTTTTGGTCTTTGGAGATGACTACCCAACCAAAGACGGGACTGCTGTAAGAGACTACATTCATGTGGTAGACTTAGCTGAGGCTCATGTAGCAGCTCTAGATTATTTAATAAAAAATCAACAAAAAGAAAATTTTGAAATTTACAACCTAGGAACTGGACAAGGGTATTCAGTTCTTGAAGTCATCAAAAGTTTTGAAAAGGTTAACAACCTTCATTTAAATTATGAAATTACAGCCCGTCGCAAAGGGGATGTAGCATCCATGTACGCATCTACAGATATGGCGAAACAAATATTGGGTTGGAGTGCCAAGCGAGATTTAAATAGTATGTTAGCTTCCGCATGGAAATGGGAGCAAAATTTAAGAAACTAAATTGCACATTTCTTAATTATTTTCTTTTTTCTGCCAATGCAGCTTTTGTCTCTTTAGCTTTCTCTTCATTGATGCTATAGTTACGCATTATAAACATTGCCAGAATGGTTCCTCCCATTGGGAAAAAACAGAAGAAAGCATGCAGCCCATCTACAGCCCCTTGTTGGTCTAGAGTAGCAAGGTCTGGATTAAAACCAACAAATGTAATGATAGCACCACTGAGAGCACCTGCAATAGCAAAGCCTACTTTTACCATCCACCAATAAATGGCACCAAAAATTCCTTCTCTTCGTTTTCCAGTGTTTATTTCATCAATATCAATTACATCTGCAGTCATTGACATCATTATTGTAAACAAGCTCCCAATTCCAAAAGAAAAGAAGGGTAAAGCAATAATATACAGATATGGTTTACCGGGTATGAATAAAAAATAAAGCATTGTATAGCCAACTAATGAAATTGCTTGTGCAAACATAAAAGCCTTTTTCTTACCAAATCTTTTAGACATCCAAGCAACTGCTGGAATTACAATAAATGTCGTACCTAAAGCACCCAAGCACCCAAACATAGAAACCCAAATACCAGATGAACCGGCGTCTCCATTAAATAATTTATAGACAATTATAAAAAATGTTAATGCTGCTACTGTGTTGAAAGCGTTGAATATTAAAAAGGTTGCAACACATAATTTTCTAAATTCTTTAATTTTAAATGCTTCAATAAAACTTTTAAATATTTTTATTAAGCTATTTCCAATATTCGGCAAGTTTAGAGGTTCATAATCTTCGTTTAATGTAGATTTACTTTTGATAAATAAGGCAGGTATTAGAGCGAAAAGCGTACAAGGAATAGCAACCCAGATAGCCAATTCTCTTACGGCAACATCCGCAGAAGGAAACCAATCTTGATCATACATTATAATCCAAAACAAAGGCGCAATAACCCAAGCCCATTGACCAATCCACTGCGAGATGGCCATAATATTTGTTCTTTCATGAAAATCATCACTCATTTCATAGCCCATAGCAACATATGGAACACTAAAAATAGTCAACCCCAAATAAAATACGAGAGACCATAAAAAGAAATACCAAAAATTGTATTCTATACCATCAGCCTTGTAAAGCTGCCACATATATATATATGCAAGCCCCATAAGAATTCCGCCAATAAAAACATATTGTCGACGTCGTCCCCATTTGGACTTGGTATTATCAGAAATAAACCCCATAATAGGATCAAGGAAAGCATCAAAAATTCTAGGCCATAAAAAAATTAAAGACCACATCCAGCCAGAAAACCCCAAATCTTCAATGAGAACAACCATAAAGATTCCTAAAATCGCAGGAAACATTTGGTTGGCTAACATTCCAAATCCGAAAGCAATTTTTTGGCCTATTGATACCCTATTAACTCTTGTATTCAGTGTTTGCATTATTTATTAGTTTAGTTGGTAATTAAAATTGTTTGAATGGCTTGCGGACTAATATTTACGATCTTTTCTAATTTCAAGCCTTTTAGTTGATAGGTTTTTCTTTTGAACCCTTCATTGAAAACTACAACTGCGGTAGAGCCATCAGGATTATGGGCTGCAGTGACCATCAAATCCTTATCTGTTGAATCCACAGCTATTACATTAGCTTTTGGCCTTATAAATTTACTAAAATGCGCCATAATGTAATACAATGGTGTGTAATATACTTCATCTATATCTGAATCTACAATAATAGGTGCTACGCACCAATTTTTAAACCAATTTGGGCCGCCTTGGCGGTTCAAAACCATGTTCCAATCTACCCACCCATCAACCCAGTTGTTAAGGCATCCAATAATGTCTCTTGCGTAGCGATTGGCTGGTGCATATTTTGGATGTAAATATTTTTTGGAAGCCTCACGCCAATCATAGCCCCAATCGGTGGCTTCTTTTTTCCAGTACCATGAATCGTCTTTCCAAACCGGTATTTCCGAATCTACGCAGGCTTCAGTTTGAATCAAATATTTATTAGGAGCTTTTTGATGCGCGTATTGTAAATCCTCTGGAAAGTAGTTATAGGTGCTTTCATACCAGTGTATTGCTGTACCACCAAAATATTTAGAGCTGGCTTTATCTTTGTACATCACATCTACCCATTCTTTAATATCAGCTCGATTTTGATCATATCCAAGAATTACAAGATCTCCTTTACCGTCCCCTTCTAATTTAGGTCCCAGAAAGTTTTGAACAAAATCAGTCATTTCCTCAGGTGTGAAATGCATACTTTCCCAATTGTTTCCATTACCCATTGGTTCATTTTCAACAGTAAAACCCCAAATATCAATACCCTCTTCTTTATAAGCATCTGCATACTTGGAGAAAAATAAAGCCCAAGTGTCATAGTACTCTGGAAGTAATTTTCCTCCAACCCATGCATTATTATCCTTCATCCAGGGTGGTGCTGTCCAAGGAGATGCAAAGAGTTTAAAACCCTCCTCTGAAATTTTTAAGGCGTCTTTTATCATGGGGATCAAATCTTCGCGATCTTCATCAATAGAAAAATATTCCAGATTTTTATCACCATCCACAGGAGAATAAGAGTAGTGATCTAATGAGAAATCACAGGAATTCATATGGGTTCTTGCCATAGAATAGGCTGCACCTTCAACACTAAAATAAGCATTCAAAATTTCTGTTCTTTTAGATTGACTTAATTGGTTAAGAAGATGTGCAGAGGCTTCCGTGAACGCACCCCCAAAACCAGAAATAGTTTGAAATTTTTGATCAGAATTTATACTAATAATTGAAGGCGATTGTAAGGGATTAGATTCATTAATAAGGGTCAACTTGTTACCACTTTCAGAAGTTTCATAAATTTTAATTGTAAGTTCAGGAGTTTGACAATTATAAAGCATTAGGATTAATGACACAAATGATATTAAAAAAATAGTCCTTTTTGAATTAATCATTTCCAATATTTTTATTTGATGGATTAAATGAGTTATACTTTTCTTTAATAATATCAAATGTTTGCTTTTTATTTCTATAGATATCTACAATTCCCCAAAATTCTTCATTGGGTGTACCATCATATGGAACACCGCTACTATTGGGTGCCCAACCTCCAACGTCTTGTAAATTTGGATTTCCTGCTTTCCATAACCCATCAGTAAAAGAAAAAATAAAAAGCCCAGAAACCATATTACTGTAATTAAAAACAGCGTCAATAATTTTAGCATTAGCAGCAGCTTGAGCCTTTTGATTTTCCCCTTTTTTAAATCCTGCCTTGCTAATTTTCATGTAACTATCAGCCCCTGTTTCAGAAAGATAAATAGGCTTTGTACTTAAATTTTTCCATTGCTCAAAAATAGATTGAGGCTTATCCCAGCGATATACATTTAATCCCCAAATATCAAGATTAGGATTAGATAAAAAAGCTTGTTTGTTTGGTAAATCACCATGAGCAGTTGACACTGGATGGTTTTCATCTACTTTATGAATTAAGTCTGTAGCATAACTTAAAGCATCATACCAATTTTGGATATCATTTCCAAACCATTCAGGGTGGTAATTGTACTCATTCCCTAATTCCCACAATAAGATTGCTTTGTGAGATTTATATTTCTTAATGTAGTTTATAAATGTACCTGATTTTATATCATATAATCCATTTTGATTATAACCAAAACTTATAATTACTCTCATTCCATTGGCTTCAATTTTATTTAAAACCTCAATATCGTCAATTGGTTCATACAAACGAATGGTATTAACTCCAGCTTCCTTCATTAAAACTAAGTCTTCATTTAAGCTATTAAAACTGCGCTTTATAGACCCCTTTGGAACAGGATGGTAACAAATACCTTTTATAAAATATTTGTTATTATTTACAAGTATTTTATCACCAGAAACTTTAACTACATCTATTTTTGGTGAGAAAATAAAAAGATAGCTTACAAAGGAGAGTGTTGATATTAAACCAATAGTTTTCAATAGATTGAATTTAGAATTTTATTTGATAACATATACTGTTACTTGTTTGACCCTAGAAGATCTTTTTAAAATGTCATGGGTTATATTTTTATCCAACCGATTACCTTTAAATTGTTTGGATTTACCATTAGAAAATTCTACAGATATAGCGGTTGTTAAATTTATTTTATATATAATCGGAACTTGGCATATAGTAAAAGCTATACTATCCTTTTCCAGAGAGATGCTTTGTTTTTGATGCTGGACGTCATAATATTCAAAAATTTTTGATTCAAATAAAAATTCTGAAGGAGCTAAAAGTACTGGTGAAAATCCAAGGCATCCATCCTTGACATAGAATCCCAGTTCACCAAATCTACTTAAAATATCTTCCTTGACTTGTCCGGTCATCCCTGGTTGCTGAGCTCCTTTTCCACTTGGAGTATGGGAATAAGGATCTGTTGGAAATGCGCCGTAAAGTTCAGGCGATTTATGTACTCCAATTCCTTCATTTATTTCAAAATAGTGATCATAAAGTCTACCTATTTTAGATTGGTCAGATTGTTCCTGGACTGCTTTATGAGTTACTTCACAAGTAGCTAATAAAAGTTTAGATACCATATGCCAATAAATAGAGCCTAAGCCCTCATACCCAAAGAAAGTTCCTGAACGCCCAGTAAACGATTTATGATTAAAAATTGATTCGAAAATATTATATATTTTCTCAGCATCTTTCTCAACAAGTTGGTGATAGTTAGACGGTAGATTTGTTAATGATTCTTTTAAATGGTCTACATTATTAAAATTTCCATTAAAATGATAATCCCCATTAATATCTTTTGAAATAATTTGCTTGTTACCATCCTTAAGTAATAATATTAGTAAATCCGATGATTGAATTTGAGCTTCTGTTATAGTATTTTTATCAATAAACCTCGGAAGAATTTTATCTGGATATAGAATATAGCTGTATTGATCTGATCTAAATAAGGCACTTGATTTTAGGCCGTCCAAGACTTGTAAGGCTCCTTCGGTTGACAAGTACCCTGAGCTTAATACTGCTACTTGGCCCTCTAGCATTTCTGGTAAACTTGATATAGAAATAGAGTTATTAGCTTCAACTGTCATTAGATTATAAGCATGATAAAGTTTATCACTACGCTTATTCGCATCAATAGAATGTTCGAGGAAATCTAAAGTAATTTTTATAAACGAATTAATTTCATCAATATAAATTGTATTCTTCTCACCTGAAAAACTATTGCGATATATTGTTTGTCTGTAAATACTAGCTGCAGTTCCCAAACCGTCTAAAATCAACTTACGATCTATATTTGATATTGAACCTTTTAAGAGGGTCTTGTTTTCGTCTAATACAATTTTAACAGAATTAAAGAATTTTAAAAGTTCTGAGGAAATAGCGACCTCAATTGTAGAAGACTTAGTTAAAATACCTTCAAGAAATTTTAGAAACCGCCGCAGATAATAAAGAGTGACCATTGATACACCATTCCCAACCAAAGCATTGTTTGCATCATTCCATTCTGGGCGTTGAGTGTTCATCCATATTCCACCTTCAGGAATAAAATTAGAAATTTTTGCTAAAACCGTCGCAAGAATTTTTTCTATGAAGTTTACTTTGTAAATAAAAACATGAGTTTCTCTTAAAAGGGCTCCATCAACTCCAATTTCATCTCTTTTAATTTGAATTTTTTCTTCGGCTTTGTAGTCAAATTCAATTGTATTCTTAGGATCCTTTAAAATCTCCTCATATGGTTTGATTTTATAAGGTACATTTGCGTAAACAAATAAATCTTTAGAAAAGTAACTTTCTAATTTATCAGGATAATATGTTTCGACAAACTCGAGAAACTTCAATAAATAAATAATTTGATGATCACCCCAATATCCAATATAAGACCAAGGATTTTCAGCTTCAATAACCTCCCAATCAAAACCATTTTTTGTAACCCTGTAGGGGTTGTATCCATCAAAAGTAGTAGCATTCAGAAATTTATGAATCATTCCTTCTATAAACTCCGGATAAGAATAAACCAACGCTTCCCAATTTTGAAAAATATCACGCCAATTTCCTTGATAATCTAAAATTTTTGAACCATCAACTTCACTTCGATTATTGATTGAAAACTTATTCCATGGACGACTTGGATCTCCGTGACGACGGCTAAACTTTAAAGGTAAATACTCTAAACACAGACGCTTGAAATTTTTATCATCATCATTTGTAGTAATATTTTTTAAATAGTCTAGATCAAAAATATCTGGTAAGGCTTCTAAAATATCTTTTTTCTTAAAAAATACTTTAAAGTTAGCTTTTTCGATATATTGTGAAAAATCTACTTTTTCAATATTATAGTTATTATCGAATATACCACCTCGCATAATATTAAACATTGTATTAGAAAAGTGACGGGCATTTCTAACGCTATCTGAAGTTAGTTGTAGTCCATCTGAAGCAGCTACAAGTGAAATAAGGCGTTGCGTTCCTACTTCAATAGATTTATCAATTATTTCACTTAAATTTTTAGTTTGTTTAAAATCGCGTTTTAGTTCAACAATATTATCTATAGTTTGATTAACATTGGCAATGATGGCCCATTTCTGTTTTTCGTTAGGGCAAAGTGAAATATTATCAGTCAAGAAATAGGCTCCACGTTCTGCTTTAATGTCATGTTCTTGGAAGATTTTATTACCAAGTCTAAAATTATCCAACTGCAGAGAAGAAAGAAGCTTTTTAGATTTTTTCAAACCAACTGACCAAACAATGTTTGCTTTTAGAGCTTCACTTGGTTCTGCTTTATCTACTATTATTGAGCTTAAGGAGAATACACCAATTCCTGAGTCCTTCTCAAGTTCACATTTTTTATAAGCATCTACTAAGTTACTAGTGCTGTTTTGTAAGTCTACCTCAACTCCGTAGGGTAAAATATTTTGTATACCGTCTAATAATTTAATGTCAGTCAAGGAATCTGAATTATTTTTTAATATAGACTTTCTTACAAAACCATATTTGTCACTTGTATTCCATTCATAGCTGAAAGAGACCTCTAAATCGTGATTTATCTCTTCAAAAATAAGCTTATTACCATAGATATTTTTATATAAATTTCTAGTGACATTATAAATTCCCTGGTGGCGTTTTGAAAAAGGTTCCCATAAAGATGTAGTGCGAGATTTTGTTATTAAAAAAATTGATTTACATCCAGAATATTCGCTAGATTCTGTGATTTTATCATCTGTATAATATGGAAATAAAGCATAATTACTGTTTTTTCTTCCGGCAGAAAGGCCACCAGAACTTGAAATAAAAAGCCAATGATTGGAATTGCTTACAATGCTCATAAAAAAAGGACGCATGGCATCAACATTAGAAATTTTATAAAAAAGTTCGTTGCCAATCGTTACCTCACTACCAGAAACTTGATTTTCTTTATTATAAATAAGATTTTTACCTACAAATATTTTTTTAATAGATTTCATTAAAATAATTGGAATTATTGATTAATTATTTCTGATATAAACACTTTAATAATAGTAAGCAAAGTACATTCATTTTTTGGGTTTTAAAAATTATAAAACACAACAAATTACATACAAAATAAAAAACTTATTTTTTTTAACTTATGAAATTTAAAGTTTAGTTTTAAGTTAATTACAATTGTTAGATTACATGGAACTTATAATGTACCGAATTAATGCTTTTTCAAACCAACTTAATGGTGGAAATCCTGCTTGTGTTATAAGACTAAATACATGGCTGAAAGACCAAACGATGTTAGCAATTGCTAAGAAAAACGGGGTTCCAGAAACAGCCTTTTTTATTAAAAAAGAAAATACAATACATTTACGCTGGTTTACTCCTGAGATTGAAATGGATCTTTGTGGACATGCTACATTAGCTACTGCACATTGCCTAAAAAAACATTTAAAATACAATAAAAAATTTATACTATTTGAAACTAAAAGTGGCCAACTCAAAGTGAGTTATTCAAAGGAGATGTACCATATGGATCTGCCAAAACGTGAAGGTAAATTAGCTAGTCTTCCGAAAGAAATTTCCAATGCTCTAAATATTTTACCTTTAGAAATTTATAAATCTCGTGACTATCTTCTCATATATGAAAATCAAACAGATATTGAAAGGATAAAGGTTGATCGTAATATTTTTGATTTAATTAATATTAATCCTGGTGGAGTTATCGTAACTGCACCTGGGAAAAACTGTGATTTTGTTTCTCGTTTTTTTACTCCCCAAGCCACTATATTAGAAGACCCTGTAACAGGCTCAGCACATTGCACATTAATTCCATTTTGGTCTAAAAAATTAAATAAAAAAATAATGTTGGCAAAGCAGCTTTCAAAACGTGGTGGTGAAATATTCTGTAAAAATAAAAGTGAAAGTGTAATAGTAAGTGGTTACGCAATAACCTGTTCACAAACCGACCTTGTAATAAATTAAAAATCTATTTATCTAATCATATAAACTCGATCAGAAATGATTATGTCTTCAGCGCAACAGTCTTTTTTATCTTTACCAAACTTATATGATAAGCCAAAGAAATGATTACCACTAGAGTATCGACTTAAGTCTGATAATGCCATATCGTATCCGTAAGTTGCAGTAAAAGAAGAGTTAAAACGAAAATTTGCAAATATGCCATATAAAGCCTTTGGTTGTAAATGAATTCCAAAACCTAGCTTTTGCTTATATAGCACTCTTGAACTTAGCAAATAACTCACTGGTGCTCCTCTAACAAGTTGCATTAGAACTTGTGATTTTAATATAAGTTCTGAATTAATATAATAATCATATCCCGCTGAAGTATAAAAATGTGGCACCTTATTATACAATGATTGATTAAAATCATCTTCCATACGGTATTTTAAAAAATTTGGTATAGACATTGAAATGAACCACTTCTTAGTATATAAATAAAAACCTGCTCCAATAATTGGTGCTGTGTTACTTAAGTTACCTTGACTATATACATATTCATTTGGGTTATATATATTTAACCTATTGTAATCAATAGAAAAATTATTCAACCCAGCCTTAAGTCCCAATACGAAACCAATATCTTCTGAGGCTTTTAAATGTAATGCAAAATTGGTTTCGAAATTAAAATTCTTTACTGCTCCAAAATCATCATTAAGTAATGAAATCCCAGCAGCGTATCTGTTATTTGGAAAACGTTTCTGAATATCTAAGGTTTGAGTTACAGGTCCGTCATCAAATCCTAGCCATTGGCTTGTGTAAGTTCCTTTTGTAAAATATCCATTATTAGCCCCTACATAAGCAGGGTTATATTGGATAGGATTAAAAAAATAATCAGTGAGTTTAATCCCTGACTGAGCGTAAACTTCAATTGATAGCGTAAAAAGAAACAATATGTTAAAAATAAACTTTTTCATCTTAGTTGCTATTAATAGTTAAAAATCCTTTTAGTGTATACTGTTGTTGATCAAATTGATTAAAATAATTAAATACGTAGAGGTACGAACCTGTAGGTAATTTTTTATTACCATTTGAATTTCTTCCATAAATACCATTAACATTTGCTACACCTTTGAATAAATTATCACCAACTCCGTACTGTTTTTGATAATAGATTAAATGACCATCTCTGTTGAAAACCTCTAAACTATTTTCTGGAAAATATTCTACATTTTCTATTACCATGTAGTCATTTATACCATTATTATTTAGTGATAGAGCATTATATATTATTACCTCACATGGAAATACAGATGGAATAATTTGAAGAGGGATTATACTTTCACAACCAGAGTCAGGATCGTATAGCGTGGCGTAGTAACTATTATTATCTTCAAGTAAATCATCTAAAGGTAGTAAAGAACCGCTAGAAGAGCTATCATACCATTCCAAAATAAATCCTTGGGAATCAATTTGTATATCGGCTAGTGTGGCCTGTGCCTCAATACAAAACTCTAGATTATTATTAATTAAAATTGGATTCGGAATTATGTCAATTTCAATATTAACTTCAAGCCTAAATATACTTTCACATCCGTCTTGGGTTTGTGATGCGAATAATGTTTGGCCATCCAAAAGTGCTGTAGAAGGATCTACAAGATTACTACCTGTGATAGAATCATACCACAAAATATCACTACCTGATATATTTAAATCAGAAGTTGTTATAATATTACAAAAAGATTGAATATTGTCTCCTGTTGGAGGAGTAATTGAAGTTATAGTTAATGTTACTGGAGTTCTCAATAGGCTAGTGCAGCCTGAGGCCTGACTAATCGCTTCTGCATAAAATATTACATTACCAGGGGTGCTTAATGAAGGGTCGGTAATTACATTTCCGTCTACTGCAGCATCATACCAAATAATATTTGATCCAGATTCAACTGTAGCAGATGCGGTTATATTTTGTGCCGCAATTGTCTCGCATTCTGATATATCTCCACCACTAACAGGGGGCTCGGGAGCATCTTGAACCGTAATTGAATAAAAATATCTACAAAGATTTTGAACTATACCACCTTCGTATTCGTAGCTTAAAGAGACATCAACCCAACCTCCACCAGATTCAGTTGGAGCGGTGATAATAAAATCCGAAGTTTCATTCTCGTCTGAATTCCATAAGTAAGTTACTGTTCCTAAAAATGGGTTTGTACTGACACTCACAGTTGTACTTTCACCTTCGCATATTATTGGATTATCAATAGTTATAGTTGGTAGTGGAGCTAAAATAAGAATCTCAAATCTATCTATACTTTCACAACCATCTACAGTTTGAGAGATATAGTATGTAGTTCCATCAACTAACAATGTATCATCTGAGAGTGGTGTTTGACTATTGATAGAATCATACCACAGAATGTTTTCCCCATTAAAAGAATTATTATTAGTTCCGACAGTTAAATCTGAGCATGCTTCTCCAACGGCGTTCCCAGTAGGTGCAGGTGGAGCGGTTACATTTATAGTGATATATTCTCTACATGTGATACCATTTGTAGTAACATCAACCCAATACTCTGTGGTTTCTGTTGGAGTTACTGAAATGTTAGCTGTAGTGTCGCCTGTGGACCAAAGATATGTTGTCGTGTTAAATTCAATTGTCTTTCCAAAAACACCTTCATCACTTAAAATAACTAAAACATTGTCGATAAGTTTAAATTCTCTAATTGTATTTAAATCAGAAAGTGGATTGGTTAATTCTTGCCATGTCAAACCTCCATCATTACTTTCATAAAGTCCTACTTCATTAGAATTTCTACCAAATAAAAATAATACTTCGCTACTAATTGGTAACAAAAACGAATAGCCAACTGTGCTACTGAAAGGGGTATTTGAATGAAGTGTCCAATTTTCACCTTCATCTATTGATTTATAGATGCTGTTATCTGCTAGTACATATAAATTCCCTTCGCAATCATCAGATAAAGTGGACGCATAATTAATTCCTAACTCGGAACTTATATTGAAAAACGAGTTACCATTATCTGTACTTTTTATTAATCCTGTCATTGAGGCTGTGTTACTTCCTCCACAAGCAAAAACAGTTCCATTGTCCGCGACAATAATATCTCGGTAATCGTTATCAACATTTGTTACATTAGTCCAATTAACTCCATTATCATCAGATATATACAAATCCCTCAAATAACCCCATTTTGAAACGATTATTCTATTATTTGCTAATCTCGTTAAAGCTCTTCCACTACAGCCATATCCAGATAACCCATTATTTACCCAAGTACCATTTTCATAAGCATATAAAGAATTATGCAGCGTTGCAACTTGGAGTCTATCGGCCCAATCAAAATCAAATAATGTTGCTATAGGGCTACTCTGATATCCAATTTGATTTTGGAAGTTCATCGAAACCCATGAACCATTTATGTTATCAGATTGAAGAACATCATTATTTGACCTTAAATAATAAATATTATTGTGTTTAATTATATTTACATACTCAGCATTTGGAGCTAATTCTGTCCAATCAGAGAATATTTGATTTGTATATCCATAGCAACTTGAAGTAGGTCCAGAATTTAGATTATTAACATTTAGAGTTACTTCTTCACCAGCACATACTTCTGTAGCTGAAGCTGTAATAGTAATCTCTTGGATAGATACAGTCACTGCTAATCGCTCTGTACTTTCACAGCCATTCACCGTTTGTGAAGCATAAACTGTTTGATTATCTATTAAAGCTGTTGAAGAATCTAGTAGATTACCAGCTGTTGGAGCGTCATACCATTGGATGTTGTTACCATCAGCAGATAAGTCCGAAATTGTTGAAGACTCACAAAAAGTTTGTTCTATATTTCCAGTTGGAGATACAGGAGCAGTCACATTTATGGTAATATATTCTCTACATGTGATACCATTTGTAGTAACATCAACCCAATACTCTGTGGTTTCTGTTGGGGTAACCGTTATATTTTCAGTTATATCTCCTGTGGACCAAGTGTAGGTTGAAGAACTAGTTAGTTGTTGGATTTCGGAAGTAGTGAGTGCTCTGTTCCATATGGCTAAATCATCGATATCTCCAGGAAACAATTCGTTATTAGCCCCCCAAGAGTTTCCAATAAAAACTTTTTCTGAAGGAGATTCAGGAAAATAATCAACTACTTGATTTTCAAATTCTAAATTACCGTTCAAATAAAGTTTTAACGTACTTCCATCATATGTTACTGCTGTGTGAGTCCATTGATTAAGTTCAATATGAGATGTGCTATAATTTATTCCATTTGCTTCAAATAAGCCATTACCTGACAAGAAATACAACTTATTATTCGCATCAACTTTTAAAGCATATTGCTGATGAATGACATTAAAGCCTGAATTGGTGAAAATACCATATTGATTGTTAGTGTTTTCAATATTTATCCACCCTGAAATGGTAATACAACAGTTACCATAAAGGTCTAGCTGATTATTATTTGAGTCAATGGTTAAATAATCATCAACACTATCAAATCTATAGGCACTATCAGGATTTCCAAATCGATCTGTGGTGAGGGTTGCACCATTTACAGTTCCATTGTTCCCATTTCCACTTCCATCATTAGCATTTCCACAAAATGGCCAATAGCCCACGAGTCCGTTTTGTAAGTTGGTTGGGAGATCTGACGATGTACAAACTGCTGAACCTGCTGTAAGCCCAGAACTAATCGTCAAATCTACACTCTCTCCAGCACACACTTCTGTTGCTGATGCGTTAATGGTGATTTCCTGAACTGAAATTGTGATATATTTTCTACAAGTCACACCATTGGTGGTGACATCAACCCAATATTCTGTAGTTTCTGTTGGTGTAACCGTTATATTTTCAGCTGTATCACCAGTTGACCATATATATGAATAATCTTCAGGATTCAAATAGTTACTGTTGAGCCATTTCCAGCCACCAGAGGGCTCTGAATATAATTCATCATTTTCGTCTTGAATCATACCAAGCCAAGCATCTAAAACAAGCCCCAAGTTATTAACAGAACTGACTATAAATTCGTTCTCTTCAGCTGTATTTATATTTAATAAATAAGTATTATAACTTTCAGCCATTTGATTGGCTTCAGGCCAAGTAAGTGATTGATTTTCATAAAAATAACTATGATTGTTGTAGTTGCCTAAAAAGATTAAATTACCAAGTTCGGAAACTTCATAATTAAGCTCAAAAATAGCATTAGTCGAATAAGATTCTGAACCGTTATCATTCCATTTTCCACTCGGTTGTATATGAACTACATTTTCAATACCATTTATGTCATTTGGTTCACCAACATCCCAGTTAAAATAATCTACATCTATTGCTGAAATAGATAAATCCACGTTCTCTCCAGCACACACTTCTGTGGCTGTTGACGTGATTTGAATATCGTCTTGGAAGAAAACATTGATAGTCCCGTATGACGATGAACAAGAGTTACCGTTAATAGTTCTAATAGGGATAATAGCTCCACCTCCGCTATCTTTATTGTTTCCTTCAGCTATAAATCCACTTGTAAAAATTAAATCATCTGCTGCTCCTGCAGGATCTTGAGTACCCTCGGTTGAGGACCACACCCAGCCATTAGGTGTAGTATAATTAATTATTCCTGAGAGATGTATGTTTTCGTATACTTCTACCAGTTCGCCTATTGAAGGTAAAAACCAATCACTATTTATTTGTGAGTATTGAGTCGCTTGTAATGCAGCTGAAGTCGAATTGCATTGATTTACAATATTGATTGTATTAGTGTAACCATCTCCAATTCCATTGCCCTCAGCACCATCAATATCAGTTCCATCACATCCCCATCCATTAGAGGCGTTTATTGTTTCTGTTGCAGCTAAGAAAACTAAATTATTTTCATTATCAATATGAAACACAATCCCATCTTCAATTATTTCACCAATATTAAAGGAATTATTTGAGGTTGAAACTGAGTAATCTCCCGAATCATTGACATTAATTGTCTGAGTGGTTTCACCTGTACTCCACAAATATTGATTAAACCCAGCTCCTGCATCAAGAGTTACAGTTTCTCCATCACAAGCAATAATATCTTCTCCGAGATCTAAAGAATTTTCATTAACGGAGATCGTGATATATTCTCTACAAGTCACTCCATTAGTCGTAACATCTACCCAGTATTCCGCAGTTTCTGTTGGGGTAACTGTTATATTTTCAGTTGTATCACCAGTTGACCATAGATAGGTGGTTGAGTTGGACATACTTAGGTAATCAATTTCATATTGATTTAAAACCCTGTTCCATATTGCAACATCATCAATCGAACCATTAAAATTAGACATGTATTCCAAAGCAAAGTCACTTTTGTAGTGAGAACCTATTAGAAATTCTTGAATACCGCCCTTGTATGTTCCCTCCCAATCAATTTCTGACACCATTAGTCCGTCAAAATACAACCTTAGTTTTAATTCATCTATATCAGCAACAGCAGTTAAATGCTTCCACTCTTCTGCAGCTAATCCTTGAGCTGAAAGTATGCTATAGTATGAATTAGCACTTGTAGAATTTGTCACAATAAAATTCGCTGGCCCATTAAGATTGAGAGTGTATGATCCAAATACGTTTGATGTATCTGTATTAGCTTTTGATAAAATCGTCTTAGTCCCACCAACATTATTTGTATTTACCCAGGCAGAAATAGAAATACTCCCCTGCGTAATATCCAATAATTCGTGAGTCCCCATGGAAATATACGTTAGTGGTTGTCCATCAAAAATATAGCTATTATTATCTTCTCCAAATCTATTAACTCCGGGTGTAACCCCACCGTTAAGAGTTCCATTAAAGTTGTTACCGGAAATATCACTAGCATTCCCACAAAATGGCCAAGCACCTAACAAACTTTGATGTAATGTCATTGGAATTTCATCAATTGAACAAAAGTTATTTTGAAAAGTTGTACCTAAAGCTTCAACGCTCAAATTAACACTTTCCCCTTCACAAACCTCTGTAGCTGTTGATGAGATTTGGATGTTTTGAATTCCAACTATAACCTCTAATCTTTCAACACTTTCACAACCACCAACAGTTTGTGAAGCATAAACTGTTTGATTATCTATTAAAGCTGTTGAAGAATCTAGTAGATTACCCGCTGTTGGAGCGTCATACCATTGAATGTTGTTACCATCAACAGATAAATCTTCTACAGTTGCTGAATCACAGAAAGATTGGTTAAGTGAGCCTATTGGCGTTGTTGCTGTGCATCCTAAATCTTTTACCAATCGCACAGAACAACCTCTATTGGATGCGATTGTTAATCCACTTGGTGGATTAAAATCTGAGCCAGCTCCTAAAGAATTTGCATTACTGTTTATATCGCGGTAATAACTGGAACCAGAGTTTAAATTTTCAGAAGTCCAAAATATGGCAGAAGAACCTTCATTTATAAAATTATATGAGTCACTAACCATTCCATAAGGAATAGCATTAAAGCAACTACTATTATTTAAGTTTTGTTGATTTCCTGTATCTCCAGTGTTTTCAGATATAATCCATCCGCTTTTGGATGCCATCGATTTCCCAATTTTATTACCAGTTAAGGAACCATCATAATTAAAACCGCTTTCGACCAAATAATTTTGTAAAATATCCCAATCATCTATGTTTGGAACTCGCCAACCATCAGGAGCAAATTCTTTATTAGGAGTAGTTGGGTCATTATCGTGTATTCCTGCAACAGCATACCAATTGTAAAGTTTCCCCTTAGTCGGATCATTTTCGAAGTACGTCCAAGCACCTGTTGTTAAATTAACCCAATCAGATAAATTTGTGACTTGTGGTATAAGAGTACCATCCCTGTAAATTTCTGTGGTAGCGTTCAAAACACTCCAAGACTGAGTACCATAATTTATATAATCATAAATGTGGTTTTCTTGATCGATAAATGTTCCATCTGATGTACAATTATCCTCAAAATCTCTAACAAACCTAGCAGACTTGCCATTTCCAGCATTATTATTTGTATTTATAAATGTATTTATTGCAAAATTAATGTAGTGAGTTAGTTCATCTGTTGACCAGAACTCTGATGTTTCTCCTTGTTGATTAAAACCTGCACCAACTCCTCGTGTACCATTTGGATAAGCATTAAAACAACTACTGTTATTTTCAGATTGCATGAATCCAGGGGCACCTTGGTTCGATGAGTTAGTCCATCCACTTGTTGATGCCATGGCCATAGCTACATTTCCGTCACTGACATAATCACTGTTAGAAATAAATTCATCAAGATTGTTCCAATCCGCGTCAGAGGGCATTCTCCAACCTTCTGGAGCTAGATTTTTATTTGGTGTATTTGGATCGTTATCATGCTTACCAATGATAGCGTAATAATTATATAGAATATTATTATTAGGATCATTATTAATATAGCAATATGCACCTGTTGATTGGCTTCCCCACTCAGATTCATCAACTACAAGAGGAATTGGAGTACCGTCTCTGTAGGTGGTTACATTTACTTCACTTACGCTCCAATCTAAGCTTCCGTAGTTGATATATTGATTTTGATTACCGTCTTGGTCAAGAAAATTACCTTGGTAATCACAACCTGAGGTAGTAGAATAATGTATGGTTTCAATTTCTTCACTATTAAGCGCCCGAGTCCAAATTGCAATATTATCAAACCATCCATTGTAATATTCAATAGCACCAGGAATATCGCCCCCAAAATAAATATTCATATTATCATTAAAACAAGTTAAATTAGAAGACTCATTTGAAACAGTTATAAGATTTCCATCTTTATAAAATGAGGTTTGTTGTCCTTCAACAACAACAGTTAATAAATGCCAAACATCTCTGTCAATACTTACTAAATTATCAATATTATTGCCGCTTTCAGCATATGAACCATTACATTCACCTGGAATATAATATAAAAAATCTCCACCATATAAAGGAGAAATAGAATCTGCCCAATTTATAGCCCACCTCCAAGGCCCTGATGGGTCAGCAATTTGAACTTTATTATGTATGTTATATGAAACGGCCTTAGTCCAAAATTGAACTGTAAAATTATCAATATTTAAATCACTGGTTGTTGGTAAAACAATCAATTGATTTTGCAAATAAACTGATTGTTCTCCATTTTCATGGGTGTCAGATGAATAATTTCCATCAGTTGTACCGTGATTTTCATTACCACTTAAATCATTAATATTTCCGTTCAAAGGCCAGTATCCATATAGTCCATCAGTTGGAATCCAAGCTGGTAATAAATTATTCTGAGAATATAAATCACAAACGAGAAATAATAAAGCAGATATTAGAAGTGTTTTTTTCATGGTTTATTTTTTAAGCCTTAAAGCTTTATCAACATTGTAATTTTTTAATTTGATATTATATTTATAATATAATTGCGTTTTACAAGATATAAAGAATTATAATTGTTTAAGTCCTTTAACAGTTAAAAGAAGTCAAAATAATTTTACGAATTTTTTTAATCTATGGAAATATAGTCTAATTTATCAAAAAAAACGGCTACACTTTATAAGAGTATAGCCGTTTTATTGTTTAAGTAGCGGGAACTGGACTCGAACCAGTGACCTTCGGGTTATGAGCCCGACGAGCTACCTACTGCTCTATCCCGCGATATAGGACGTCAAATATACAACCTTTTTCTAATTTAAAAAGAAAATATAATTAAATATGAATTTACTGCTCAATACTTTGAGCTTCTAAATGAATGATTTTTTGAGAATCACATTTAATTCTAAACTCGATTGGATTACAACAAACCTCACAATCTTCAATATAATTTTGAGTAAGTTGTGATACATCAACCAATATTGAGGCCTCTTCCCAGCAATAAGGACACTGATAAAAAGATTCTTCCATTAATTCTGATTTTCTATACTTTCTGTTAAAGTTTCCCATTGCTTCATTAAGCCTTCCAGTTCTGTCTTTTTAGCTTGGTATTTATCAAAGAAGTTAGTTACTGAAACGGTAGCCTCGTAATTAATCTCAAGCTCCAAATCGGTTTCTTTAATTTCTTTTTCTATGAAAGCTATTGAAGCCTCCAATTTACTTAAGCGATTTTGAAGCGACTTCAATTTTTTTTGGGACTCGTAAGAAAGCTTATTATCACTCTTTTTTTTAATCTTAATTTCAGTTGTTTTTTTTTCAACTTCTCTAAGGTTTTGTAATTGACGTTGCTCTAAATAAAAATTTATATCCCCTAAGTAGGGTTTTATCTTTTGATCTTTAAATTCATAAATAACGTCATTGAGCCCTTGTAAAAATTCTCGGTCATGGGAAACTAAAACTAAAGTACCTGCAAAATTTTTCAATGCAGCTTTTAAAACATTCTTAGATTGTATATCCAAATGGTTTGTTGGTTCATCCATCACAAGAACATTTAGTGGTTGCAATAATAATTTAGCTAAAGCCAAACGATTCCGCTCACCTCCAGATAACACACTTACGTATTTATCAACTGTTTCACCTCTAAATAAAAATGCACCAAGTATATCCCGGACCTTTGAGCGATTAGTTTCGTTAGCCGCGTCTATCATTGTATTTAATACAGTTTTTTTACCGTCTAAATACTCTGCTTGATTTTGTGCAAAATATCCCAATTGCACATTGTGTCCAAGATTCAAATGCCCTTTAGTTGAAAGCTCCCCAACCAATATCTTAGCTAAGGTAGATTTACCTTGCCCGTTCTGACCAACAAAGGCAATTTTTTGACCACGCTCTATCATTAAATCAACATCTTTTAAAACCTCTAAGTCTCCATATGATTTTGAAATATTTTTAATTTCTAATACGACTTTACCTGGATTGATAGAAATAGGGAATTTGACACTCATAACACTATTGTCATCTTCATCAACACGAATCCGATCAATTTTATCTAATTTTTTTATCAGAGATTGAGCCATAGAAGCTTTGGTGGCTTTAGCTCTAAATTTTTCAATAAGCTTTTCAGTATGTTCTATTTGTTTTTGCTGATTCTTTTGAGCTGAAATTTGTAAAGCTTTTTGCTCAGCACGAAGTTTGAGATATTTTGAATATGACTTTGGCATATCATAAATCTGACCCAAAACAATTTCAATAGTACGATTTGTCACATTATCTAAAAACATTTTATCGTGTGAAACAATAACAACAACACCAGGGCAATTTTTTAAAAATTGTTCGAGCCAAATGATAGATTCGATATCCAGATGATTAGTAGGCTCATCCAATAGTAAAATATCATTTTTTTGTAGTAAAAGTTTTGCTAGTTCAATCCGCATACGCCAACCGCCAGAAAATGTATCCGTGAGTTTATCAAAATCAGATCTTTTAAAACCTAAACCAATTAAAATCTTTTCAGTTTCCCCTTGATAATTATAACCACCTAAAATTTCATATTGATGTTGAATTTCATTCAAATCAACCATAAGTTCATGATAAATCTGGCTTTCGTAATCAGTACGTTCAGAAAGTTGTACATTAATTTTTTCTAGTTTTCGTTCTAAAGATTTTATTTCTGAAAATGCTTCGTATGACTCATCTAAGATAGTTCGACCATAGGTAAAATCAATATCCTGTTTGAGAAAGCCAATTTTCAAATCTTTTTTTTCAAAACTAATTTGGCCTGAATCATATTCTAACTCACCGGAAATTATTTTTAGAAGAGTAGATTTTCCAGCACCATTTTTACCAATTAAACCAATACGATTCCCAGACTGCAAACGAAAAGAAATTTTTTCAAAAAGATTATCTCCTTGAAATGCAATGGCTAGTTGGTGAATATTTAACATCAATCTATCTTATAATGCTGCAAAAATAACCAATAATTAGTCTTAAAAAAAGTTGTCAAATTATATTATTGAAATCTTTTTATATTGATTTCTTCATCGAGAGGTATCCCTAATTCTATAAAATCAATGAGATTTTTAGCAACTGTGGGAGCGATAAGCACACCACGACTTCCCAATCCATTTAAAATATAGATGTTTTTGTAGTCTACGTGCTGACCTACTAAGGGTCTACGATCGGGAACTGTTGGTCTAATGCCAGCACGGTGCTGTACTATATCAAAATCACAACTAATGAGGCCTTTCAACTTATCAACTAGCTTTATTTTTGCGTTTTGAGTAGGTTGATTACTATAATCTTTCCGGGCATAGGTTGATCCTACCAAATATTTGTCGTTACTAATAGGAATGATAAAAATGTTGGACTTTAATATAGTCTCAGATTTTAAATGCGGAGCACGAATAACTAATAATTCTCCTTTAGTACCTTGAAGTGGTAATTTATTAAAAAAGGGGTTTTTTTTCATTCCAAATCCTTCTGCAAAAATAATTTGTCTAGCTTCAAAATCCTTATACTTTAGCTCTGCTTTATTATCTAAATCATTATAATCAAATGTATGTGCTATCAATAAACCCTTTTGTTTTAAATAATAATGATAAGATTCCAATAAAAGCCTAGTATCAATACGTCCTGTATGCCTTACTATACCATAACCAAAAGGAGCTTTAATATTTTTATTGTTATTATCTATAATCTTGGGTACCAAAAAAGGTTCAAGCTCAAGTCTATCACAAGATATAAACCAATTATTTTGTTCCTCTTCAGAGTGGAAGACTCTATAAATAGGAATCTTTGTGTCAATTTTAATTTTTAAAAATGACTCTAAAATTTCATAAACTGACAATGCTAATGGAAGTTGTTTATCAGCATTCCAAGCTTTATTGAAGCGCTTAAGTACAACAGGGTTGTACAAACCGCTAGCAACAATTGAAGCTTGTTGCGAATTATCACTGATTAAGCGAAAAGATTTACCAAGTTTACGAAGCGTTTCACAAAGCATAATACCTGCTAAACCATTACCAACTATGAGATAATCAATTTTCATTTGATAAATATAACCTTAGTTGAGAACTTCTTGATTAAAAAAAAAGCCTCTTTTTTAAGAGGCTTTCAATTTTTTCTGTGTGCTTAATAGCTCCACATATCTTGTTCTAGATTTCTTAGCTTTTCCTTAATACGCTGTGATTCTAATAATTGCATTAGTGCATTTTCAGAAATATATCCTTTAATATCACGATCTTCATACACGTTATCTTCTTTGTATATGAAACCTGAAAAGCGTCTTGAATTAATTAAGTGATCAAAAGTTATGGGCTTAGAAGTATTTTTATCATTAAAAGCATGAGCTTCATGTAAAATATACCTAGCATCAGGAAAATAAATCCAAAACATCTCAAAAGTATCAGGATCGTCTGGATTAGCATCTTTTTCCTTTGGTATTTTGATGATTGGACAAATTGCAATTGGCCTATAACGAAGTTCACCAATTCGCTTATTAAAGTACCAAATTCCTTTTATCTTATAATCAACCACGTCTTGGTATTCAAATTTCTCAACTGAGAATTCTTCATCAGTTAACAACTTATTCTCAAATATTATATCGTTTAATGAATCATCCCAATTATTATATAGACTGTCTTGTTTCTTTACACTCAAGCTTTCAAATAATCCACTATTATAATCAGATTCCCATTGAATTAAACTATCAGGAATTGTCACGTTGTAAGATTCAATAAAAGGTATTTTTCCATTAAATGTGTTAATTCTTGCTTTTCCAATAAGATTGTTGTCGCTTCCGTCACGAATCTTTCTATATATAAGTTGTCTACTTAACTTTTCGATAGATTTTTTATCTTTTAAATTATCTTGTTCATAAATATTCTCAATTTCACCTGATAAGACCGCTGTATAGAGATGGTGTATCAATGGACGTCTTTCGTTTCCAACTACAGTAGTATCAACTGGAAAATACATTGGGAAATTTACTCGCTCATCTAAACTGATTTCTTCCCAAATAGTTTTTGAAAAGAGGACGTCTTTATCACTGACAAATTCATATTCCAAAGGTAAAAGCGATGACTCGTAATTATCTCCAATTTCTTCAGGTCCAAATGCATTCAATACATTGGGTTGACTAAAGGTCACTATAGGTACAAGAAGAAAAAATAAAGCTAAATGTTTCATAGAATTAATTTTTTAGTTTGACAGATATTGGGGTTGGCTCTTTTAAAGATACGCTTGTTAAACCTTCTAATCGAGTTTTTATGTCTGTTATAGTTATCATTGATCCTTTTCTAGATGAGTTAACTGCAGCCTTAGCTTCAGGACTTAAATATTGACCTGTAACAGTTACTGGAGCTTTTCCGGATATATTTACAACAAATCCTGTTACTCTAACATTTAAATCATATGGGAAATCTCTAAATTCAGCTATTACTTTGGATGATGTAATATCATTTTTATTTAATGAACCACTCGAAATACCAGCAATATTACCGATTGGCTTTGGTAAGTCTTTAATTCTAAATACTTTACTATCATTTATCTGTGTTCCCCCCTCAAGCTTAGCATTAACCTTAACTATAACCTCACTTCCAGTTTGTGGAGTTAAGTTGTACTTACCATTACCAACTTTGACTAGACCAGCAGCACTTACCGTAACATCATTATTTGAAACGCCCGGAACAGAAATTGTAAGTGGGTTAGGTAAACCTCGGTAAACAACATTCATTTTATCAGCAGCAACAGAAGCTTCGTTAGGTTTTGGTACAACTACATAATTTCCAATAATTGGAATTTCAAGTGGTTTACCATCTTCTAAAAATGTAAATTGACCATTTAATGTTTTCTCACCTACATTTCCAACATTAAAATCTAATGTTGCTGCACCAGTATCATCAATGGCGTTAGCAATATTAATTTCTTTACCTTGGACAACCAATTTGGTAGGAGTTACGTTGGCATACTTACCAAGTACCACTTTACCTTGAAACTTCTCACCTGCAAAGAATGCTGATTTTTCAGCCAATACAATAGCTTGATAATTTTTTAACGTTACAGCCTCAGTAAGAGTGTTTCCTAAAAATAAATTAAACAAACTTGCCTCAGTGACTTTAACATCATTTTGCATTGCTGTTAGTTTTGTAAAAGAGGCAACAGCCGGGAAGCCTTGGTAATTATAATATAACCAATCTTGTTTGGTTTCGGCTCTTTTGTTATAAACTTTTTCAGTATTAAATCTATTTTCAAAAGTTTCTAAAGCCTTTTTATACTTTACATCAGCTCCTAATACTTGTCTTATGTTAGATTTGTATTCATTTATTTTACTCATTACTACAGCACCTTCTTTAGTCAATCGGTCTCCTGAAAACCACAAATCATCTAAAATATCTGTCTTTTCCATTTTTTCGAAATCTAATTGTCCTGTTTCGGGATCAACATTGTAATCACCAGCCTTCAGAAGATCATTTTTTAAAGTCTCAATATACCTGTAGAATTCATCAGAAAATGTACTAACTAGCTGAGCATTATTAGCTGCGACAGCAAATTCTAGGGGTTTTTCTTCAGCTTTAACTAAAAGATTAGCTAAAAGAGCTTCATTGGTCTCTGTTGTTATTGCGTTAGATTCGGCAAATTTAATCTCCATATTTCCAAAAGCAGTCAATACCTCTTTTGACATTTGCATAGCCATCATGGCTATGAAAACTAAATACATTAAATTAATCATTTTCTGCCTTGCAGATACTTTTCCTCCTGCCATAATTTTTAGTTTTTAAATTAAAATTAATTAGAAAAAATTAATTAGCTTTTTTTGTTCATTGCCGATAACATACCCCCATATACCCCGTTTAATGAAGATAAATTAGAAGCAAGAGATTCCATCTGTTCTTTTAATTTAGTTGCATTCTCCATAGATTCTGCATTAATTTGTGCTTGCTTTGCTGCACTTTCCATCTGTGCTTTATAAAGAACATTAATATCTTTCATTGCCTTAGTTGCTTCAATCATTTGCTCACTGTACCTGTTGGTTACCCCAGCAGAACCGTCCATTGAAGAAGCAGTCGCATTTAAATTCTTTATGTTTTCTCCTAAACTCTTTACAAGAGCTCCATCAATTTTAGCTTCACTTAAAAGTGTATCTAATTTTTTTGTCAACAAGCCTTCAGGTGATTCTTTTTTTCCACCCTTGGATTTTCCACCAGAAAGCTCTGGGTAAACAATAGACCAATCTAAATCAGAGCTAACCTTTTCGAATGCAGAGTAAGTAAATACTCCTGCCTCAACAATCATACCTGTTGTAAGAATTATACTAGCATAAGGCCAATGTTGAATTTTAAAAAGTGCTCCAATAATTACAATTGCTGCACCAAGTCCATAGACCAAATTTGTGAGAGTAATGTTACCTTCTTTTGCCATAATAATGAATTTTAATAATATTTAATTAATTTTTAATTTTAATAATTTCTAGTTAGTAGCTGCATTTGCTGTTGCATCCGTTCCAAGATAATCCTGAACAGTCCTAAAACCAATATAACTCCTTGGGGTTGATTCATCCTCGTAATCCCGAGTACTTACTTGTAAAAAGTATTGTACGTCTTTCCAAGAACCCCCACGAATTACTTTCATTGGATTATCAGGATTATTGACACTTGGATTAAATGAAGTAACGAATTCATAAGATGCGGCATCATAAGATGAATTTACCCATTCAGAGACATTTCCAGCCATATTGTATAGATTATAATCATTGGGTTCATATGCATCGGCTTCAACTGTGTATAAAGCTTGATCTGCTGCATAATTGCCTCTTAGTGGTTTAAAATTTGCTAAAAAACAACCTCTATCATTTTTTGCATAAGGACCTCCCCATGGGAACGCAGCTCCTTCAATACCCCCTCTAGCAGCATATTCCCATTCAGCCTCAGATGGTAACCTGAAAACATTTACATTTTGTTTCTTTTTTGATTTTTGATAGGCGTTTTTATAAATAGTCCTCCATTGACAAAAAGCATCAGCTTGTTCCCATGTAATGCCTACGACTGGGTAATTTCCATATGCCTCATGCCAAAAATAATCATTGTGCATTGGCACATTATAAGCGTACTTAAAGTCTTTAATCCAAACAGTTGTATCAGGATAAACATTAACGGCATATTTAGAAATAAACTCGCTTCTTCTAACTTCACCGCTACTAATTGATGCAGAGTTTTCAGCGGCGTTTTCAATATCCATATCAGTATACTCAAATTCAAACTGACTAACATCCCAAGTCCTTTGTCCGTTGTACCATTCATCGGGGGGTAAATACATACCATCCATAACTTCGGCATATAATTCGTCAGGATAATCTTCGGTATCAAAAATAAGATCGATGTCTCTATTTATCTTTCGCTGTTCATCTCCATAGGTATCCAACATGTAACGCTCATATGGAGTCAAATCATCTTCTTCACCAGAATCTAAGTAAGCATACTGGCCAATACCTTCATCCTCTTGTGTTTTACCTTCAAGTTCTGCCATCTCAGCAAGTTTTTGTCTAAGAATTGAATCTCTAACCCATTCAACAAATTGTCTGTATTCACTATTGGTAATTTCAGTCTCATCCATATAAAATGAACGTACTGTGACTGTGCGGGTTGGAGCATCTTGAAGATCAACAATGTCATCATCAGATTTTCCCATCAAAAAGGCTCCTCCAGGAATAAGACTCATCCCATAGGGTTTCTCTGGATGCCAAGCTTTTCCTGTGACACCTGTTAACTCACCTTTATCTTTGCTTCCACAGCTGAAAAAAATTGTCGAAGCTAATGTTAAAAATATGATTTTCTTCATAGTGTAAATTTCGGGGTCAAACAACCAATTCTTTATAAAAGTTCGTAAACTTATTTATATATTTTTAAAATTACAACTTTTTTTAGTTTAATATTCTTAAATGATGTAAAAACTAAATTTCAATTTTTTTTGTACGCCTTGAACCAACGCTCAGGTATATTTCCTCCAATGGCCTTATCGTAATCAGATTGCATACAAGCTAATAACGTGTGTTTAGTTTTTTTAGTGTGTGGTTTCGATAAAAATAAAGTTTCTACCCACCAACGACCTGTCTTTAAGCTTTTGTAAAAAACCAATTCCTGCTCTTCAACCAAAACAGTATATTTGTTAAATTCATCTGGATTTTCGAAATTATCGTCTTTAACTCTGCAATTAAATCCTTCAATAAAATACCAAATCATTTGCGATATCAACATTGTAGTAGCATCATCTTCAATGGAAGATTTATATTCATAAATACCAAATGAAGAAACTTTATTACTTATGCCTGCATACCTCGATATAGCACAAATTTCACGACCATTAAACCCATTTGGAGAGAATTTTTGTTTTGTACTAACTTCAGATGATTTTACAGAGCTCAAGTCAATAGTTACTAAATCTGAATCACGCATTGATGGCTCTACAAATTTAATATCATTATTTAAATCTCCTAAACGGAAATACTCAAAATATAATTTCTCCATTAAATCGATTTCTTGTTGAGAATTAAAGTAGGTTTGAAAGCCCATAACAGTATAATTAAACAAATTATAAGGCTTTTCTAAAATAATTTTCCCTACATAATTATTATTTGAAATTGGCTTTGATGAATCCCCTAAGTCAAAACTCTTATCTATGTTTATGATATTTACCATAGGCTTTACATTATCATAAGCCCTGTATGCGGCATAAGTAATGTCCTGACTTCCTCCAATTATTAATGGAATTATATTATTTTTAAGAAGATCACTAACAATTTCTGAAACAGCAAAATATGTGTCCTCGACTCGCTGTCCGATTATTATATCTCCTAAATCAGCAATATTGCTAGTCCAATTTCCTGGAAAAAGCGCATAAAGAGATCTTCTTATTTCATTAATATTAGATTGATTACCTAAATTATGTTCTGAGTTTCTGTAATCCAAAACACCAATAATAGCAATATCTATTTTGTCTAAATCTGGAATAATTTTAGATGAGTGAAGTTTCAGACTTCTTCCAAATGTTTGAAAATGAGATAACTTCACATCTTCAGCAAGTCTATCAGAAATTGGAGATAGTAAATCGTAGTTCATTACCTATTTTTTATTTCGCCTTTTTGAGGTTTTTTTAGAGCTATTTTTTTCAATGATTGTCTTGACCTCATCAAGACTGAGTCTTTGAGCATCAATTGTTTTTGGAAGTTCAATTTTAATTTTTCCCTTAATAATATTATGTCTTCCCCAGCGAGCCTTCTCAATGCGAATACCTTCTTCACTCCAGTCTTGAATTATTTTATCAATTTCTTTTTGGATTTTATCTTTAATTAAAGCTTGAATATCTTCAAATGATAAATTATCCCAGTCATATTTTTTATTGACATTTATAAACATTTCATTCCACTTTATATAAGGACCAAATCGACCTTTTCCTTTTTGTACTGGAAGACCTTCGTATTCAAATATAGGTGCATCTGCTTTAGCTTTAGCTTCTATAATTTCAATAGCTTCATCCATCTCAACTCTTAGTGGGTTGGCACCTTTTGGTAAAGAAATAAAATTTTTACCATGTCTTACATACGGACCAAAACGACCATTATTGACTAAAATATCTTCTCCTTTGTAAACTCCTAAGTCTCTCGGAAGTTTGAACAAATCTATGGCTTGCTCAAGATTAATCGAACTAAGTTGTAAATTAGGTGGTACACTAGCAAAGACTTGTTTTTCCTCGTCATTAATTGTACCTATTTGAGCCATAGGACCAAATTTACCCAAACGAACGCTAATTTGACGACCGGTTGAGGGATCTGTACCTAAAATTCGTTCACCAGACTCACGATTAGCATTTAGGCGCACATGTTCGACTTGTGGATGAAAATTTCCATAAAAATGTTTCATAACGTCTGTCCAATCAGCTTTACCAGTAGCAATATCATCAAAATCAGCTTCAACCTTGGCAGTGAAGTTATAATCTAATATATCTTTAAAGTGATTTACCAAGAAATCAGTAACAATCATTCCAATGTCAGTAGGTACTAATTTACCTTTATCAGACCCATATTTTTCAGCACTAATTTTCTCAGTTATGCTACTATTTTCTAAAGAGATTACAGAGTAAGTCCTATCTTGACCGTCCACAACTCCCTTTTCAATATATTTTCTATTTTGAATAGTTGAAATTGTTGGTGCGTAAGTTGAAGGTCGTCCGATGCCTAACTCCTCTAACTTCTTTACCAATGATGCTTCTGTAAAACGATAGGGCGCTCTTGAAAAACGCTCAGTCGCAATGATAGTGTTGTTTTTCAAGGGTTCATTTATCTCCATAGCTGGTAACATTCCGTCTTGATCGATATTTTCATCATCAGTACCCTCTAAATAAACTTTTAAAAATCCATCAAAAGTAATGACTTCACCAGTTGCAGTAAAAGTCTTATCATGTTGTTGTGTAGCTACTTTTACATTTGTACGTTCTAATTTTGCTTCACTCATTTGAGAGGCAATGGATCGTCTCCAAATAAGCTCATAAAGTTTGACTTGATCTCGTTCAGCATCAATTGAATGACTTGAGAAATTAGTTGGTCTAATAGCCTCATGAGCTTCTTGTGCACCTTTACTTTTACCCTTAAAGTTTCGAGGTTTGCTGTAATTTTGCCCATATGATGAATTAATTTCATTTGCAGCTGAGCTTCTTGCCTCTTGTGATAGATTCACACTATCAGTACGCATGTAAGTAATTAAACCAGCTTCATATAGGCGTTGAGCAATATTCATTGTCTTACTGACAGAAAAATATAATTTCCTTGCGGCTTCTTGTTGTAATGTAGATGTAGTAAATGGTGGGGCTGGAGATTTTTTTGCAGGCTTCTTATCTAAGGTAGATATAAAAAAATTAGCATTTATGTTTTGATTCAGAAAAGATTTAGCTTCTGATTTAGTTTGAAAAGACTTAGATAATTTAGCTTTAAAAAACTGACCCTTTGAGGTAATAAATTTAGCTTCTACTTTAAAAGATGGGATTGGTTTAAATGATTTAATCTCTCGTTCTCTCTCTACAATTAGTCTTACAGAAACTGATTGGACACGACCAGCTGAAAGCCCACCCTTAACTTTTCGCCACAAAACTGGCGAAAGCTCATATCCGACTATTCTGTCCAACACACGTCTTGCTTGTTGGGCATCTACCAAATCGTAATCTATATTACGTGGATTTTGGACTGCCTTATCAATAGCTGATTTGGTTATTTCATGAAAAACAATACGCTTAGTTTTTGACTTCTCAAGCTTTAAAGTTTGAGCTAAATGCCAGGCAATAGCTTCCCCTTCTCGATCTTCATCACTTGCTAACCAAACTATTTCTGCTTTTTTAGCCAAGTCTTTAAGTAATTTAACAACAGGTTTTTTGTCTTTTGTAACTTCATATTTTGGAGAAAAGTCACCCTCTACATTAACTCCCAGTTCCTTTGAAGGAAGGTCAGCAATGTGCCCAAAACTGGATGCAACTTTAAATTCTTTACCTAAAAATTTTTCAATTGTTTTTGCCTTAGCAGGCGATTCCACTATAACAAGATTTTTGGCCATTTTTAATATATTAAGGGAACAAATGTAGCTGATTTTTTCGATTGTAGTTTTTAAATTTTTGCCAAAATTAAAAATGAACCATAATTTTTTTTATCATAATATTGCGAAAAAATCTGAACAAAAATCTAATAATCAGTTAGTTAACTAAACATAAATTTATTTTATTAAACTGTATTTTGATTATAAAAATATGAAGTTATTTATTCACAAAATAAAAATATTACTAATAGTAATGTTTGTTTTAGTAAGTTATTTGTGGATATACGAAAAATTATTTATTGCTGTGAACCGGTTCGAAGTTGAAATCATAGTTTTAAATAATTTTACGCATGACAATGTGTCATAAAATAGAAAAAATAGTATATTTGTTGATTCTTTGGTTAAAGAATAATAAATTTATGAGTAAAGCAATAATTGAATCCAAACAAGGAACTACATTAAAATTGCTATCAAAGCAAGGAAATAAGAAAAAATTATTCATTGAGAGTTATGGCTGTCAGATGAATTTCAATGATAGCGAAATTGTAGCTTCGATATTAAATAATGAAGGCTTTAACACTACGTCTAAGCTTGAAGAAGCGGATTTAGTTCTTGTAAATACCTGTTCAATAAGAGATAAAGCCGAGCAAACTGTCCGAAAACGTCTTGAAAAATATAACGCTGTAAAACGCCAAAATCCAAAAATGAAAGTTGGAGTTCTCGGTTGCATGGCTGAGCGGCTAAAAAGTAAATTTTTAGAAGAAGAGAAAATTGTAGACTTAGTGGTTGGCCCTGATGCTTACAAAGATCTTCCAAATCTTTTATTAGAAGTTGAGGATGGCCGCAACGCCGTAAATGTAGTTCTTTCTAAAGAAGAGACTTACGGAGATATAGCACCTGTAAGGTTAAACTCTAATGGAGTTACGGCTTTTGTATCAATTACTCGAGGGTGTGATAACATGTGTACTTTTTGTGTGGTTCCCTTTACAAGAGGTCGAGAAAGAAGTCGTGACCCACAAAGCATTATTAAAGAAATTAACGATTTATCAATTAAGGGTTTTAAAGAAGTTACCTTATTAGGTCAAAATGTAGATAGTTATTTGTGGTATGGTGGTGGTTTAAAAAAAGATTTTATGAATTCGTCTGACATTCAAAAAGCAACAGCTACAAATTTTGCAAATCTTTTGAGTTTGTGTGCAAGGGCACAACCAAAAATGCGATTTCGCTTTTCGACTTCTAATCCACAAGATATGTCTATGGAGGTCATAAAGACCATGGCCAATTATAAAAATATTTGTAATTATATACATTTACCGGTGCAAAGTGGAAGCAACAAAATCTTAAAGGCTATGAACCGTCAACATTCAAGAGAAGATTATTTTAAACTAATAGCGAATGTCAAAAAATATATTCCAGACTGTGCGATTTCACATGACTTAATCTGTGGATTCCCTACTGAATCTGAACAAGATCATAAAGAGACAATTAGTTTGATGCAAAGCGTGAAATATAGTTTTGGTTATATGTTTAAATATTCTGAACGCCCCGGAACTTTAGCTGCAAGGAAACTCAAAGACAATGTAAATGATAAAATAAAAAAACGTCGCTTACAAGAAGTTGTTGATTTGCAGCAAAAACACAGCTTGGAAAGGACAAAAGAATTCATTGGCAAGACAACTGAAGTTCTTATTGAAAAGGAGTCCAAAAAGTCTAACAAAGAATGGTCTGGACGCAACCCTCAAAATACGACAGTTGTATTTCCAAAAGAAAATTATAACATTGGAGATTTTGTTAATGTGAAAATTAGGGAATGTACCAGCGCTACTCTTAAAGGAAAAGCAATTGGCTACTCAAAAAATAATTAAATTATGGAAACTGTTCAATCAATCAAACAACGTTTCGGAATCATTGGCAATGATAAGGTTCTAAATCGTACAATAGAAAAATCTATAAGGGTAGCTGCTACAGATATTTCTGTATTAGTTACTGGTGAAAGTGGTGTTGGTAAAGAAGTAATTCCTAAAATTATTCATCAACTTTCCCATAGAAAACACGCAAAATATATTGCAGTAAACTGTGGTGCTATTCCTGAAGGTACTATTGACAGTGAACTTTTCGGACATGAAAAAGGTGCTTTCACAGGTGCAACACAAACACGCTCAGGATATTTTGAAGTCGCTAATGGAGGAACAATTTTTTTAGACGAAGTAGGGGAACTTCCAATTACTACTCAAGTTCGATTGTTGCGGGTTTTAGAAAATGGAGAATATATTAAAGTAGGGTCAAGTAAAGTCCAAAAGACGGATGTGAGAATTGTAGCTGCAACGAATATTAAAATGTTTGAAGCAATAAAAAAAGAAAAATTTAGAGAAGATTTATATTACCGATTGAGTACTATAGAAATTTCAATTCCTGCTCTACGTGAAAGAAAAAATGATATTCATTTACTTTTCAGGAAATTTTCTAGTGACTTCGCTTTGAAATATAAAATGCCTACAATTAGACTTAATGATGATGCAATTAAATTACTTCAAAATTACCGTTGGACTGGAAATATTAGACAACTAAGAAATGTTGTAGAACAAATATCAGTTCTTGAATCTTCAAGAGATATAGACGGGTCAAGCCTAAAAAATTATCTTCCTGATATGGGTAAACAATTACCTGCTTTATTAAAAAAAGAATCTTCTAAAAATGATTTTGGAACGGAAAGAGAAATTTTATACAAAGTACTCTTTGATATGAAAAATGATTTGAACGATTTAAAAAAGTTGACTTTAGAGCTAATGGAAAATGACAAACATATAGATGTGCAGAAAAAAAATGAACATTTAATTGAAAAAATTTACAATGATCGAGACTCAAATGAATCTAAAAATGATAATGAAATTTTAGCTCTTTCTGAGTCTAACACTCAAACTGAAATCGTGGAGATTATTAAGCATGAAGAAAAATATGATTTTATTGAAGATATTGAAGATCAAGAAGAAGAAGAAGAAGAAGAAACTTTGTCGTTGCATGATAAGGAACTTGAATTAATAAAAAAATCTCTTGACAGACACAGTGGAAAACGTAAGCTAGCTGCGGATGAACTTGGGATTTCTGAAAGAACTCTCTACAGAAAAATCAAACAATATGACCTATAAATTTTATAAAAAAATAACCTTTATAATTTTATCTATTTTTTTTATGGGTTGTGGATCTTATTCATTCACAGGCATATCAATAAGTGAGAATACAAAAACATTTCAAGTAAACTATTTTCAAAATAATTCGGACCTTATCGAGCCTGGAATTGAAAGGGACTTTACAATTGCTCTTCAAGATATAATTTTAAATCAAACCAATTTATCATTAGTTAAGTCCAATGGAGATATATTATACGAAGGGGAAATTATTGAATATCGCATTTCACCTACTACAGCAACATCCAATAATACAGCAGATCAAAACAGATTGACTATAAGTATTAACGTTAGGTTTATTAATAAAAATGATGAAGAGTCAGACTTTGAAAAAAGATTTTCTTTTTTTTATGATTATGCGGGGAGCGCCCAACTCATTGGGTCGCAAAAAACTACTGCCATAAAAGAAATTTATGATAGAATTACTCAAGATATAATAAATAGCTCTTTAGCTAACTGGTAAAATGAACAGGAAAGACTTTTCAACCATATTGGCAAATCCCTCGAAAATTGAGCAAGATCAGTTTGAAAAAATTTCATCAATTGTAAAAGAATTCCCCTATTTCCAAGCTGGAAAAATAATTTTACTGAAGATTTTAAAAAACACAGAAAATTTTAAATATAATAAGTTTTTAAAAATAGCTGCAGCATACACAACAGATAGAGCAATATTATTTGATTTCATTACATCTGAAACTTTTAAACAAAATGAAATTTCAGATAAAATTAAGGAAAATCATGAGGGTTTAAAATCAATTTCTGTAACAGAATACGAAAATTTTTCAATTCTTCCTTCAATAGAAATCTCTGATCCTGAATTTAAAAATCAACAATTAGAAGAAAAATTATTAAGCATAGGAGAACCATTAAAGTTTAAAAAAGGTGAAACTCACTCATTTTCACAGTGGCTAAAGTTAACCAAAATTTCACCAATTGATAGAAATTATGATATTGAACAAAAACAAAATATAAACAATGACATTATTGACGATTTTATTTACAAAAAGCCAAAATTTAAAGCCATAAAAAAAACAAGTTATCAAGAAAATCTAGCAGAAAAATCTTTTTCTGATCCCGATAATTTAATGACAGAAACATTGGCAAGAATTTATCTCGAACAAAAAAATTACTCAAAATCAATACAATCCTACAAGATTTTAAGTTTGAAATATCCAGAAAAAAGTAGTTTATTTGCAGACCAAATTAAAGCAATAAAAAAATTACAGGAAAAAAATAAAAACTCATGAGCACTTTTTCAATTTTATTAGTTCTAATCGTTATTGTAGCCTTTTTGTTAGTAGTAGTTATTATGGTACAAAACCCAAAAGGTGGTGGTCTTTCGTCATCTTTCGGTGGTGGTGGAGCACAGCAATTAGGAGGTGTAAAGAAAACAACCGACTTTTTAGATAAAAGTACATGGGGATTAGCCTTATTACTATTGGTTCTAATTGCACTATCATATTCTGCAATAGATAATTCCAATAAGACGCAGGAATCTAAAGCACTTGATAATACCAATACTTCAACTCCATCTCAAGAGTTACAAGCTCAAGAAATTCCACTTGAAAACGATTCAAATAACTCTTCAGATTAACATGTATAACCCCTAAATTGTAAATCAAATATTTATCCAACTGAAAGTTTGTCAGTTATTATTAAATGGCATAATTTTCGTTCAACTATTTCTAAACATAATAAAAAATAAATTATATGGCTTTAAATATTAAACCCTTAGCAGATAGAGTTCTTGTTGAACCCTTACCTGCGGAAACAACGACTTCTTCTGGAATTATCATTCCTGATAATGCCAAAGAGAAGCCACAGAAAGGAAAAGTTGTTGCAGTTGGCAGTGGAACAAAAGATGAAAAAATGACCGTGAAATCAGGTGATACAGTTTTATACGGAAAATACGCCGGTAGCGAGCTTAAGCTTCAAGGTCAAGATTATTTAATTATGCGAGAAAGTGATATTCTTGCAATTGTATAAAAATTTAAAACAAATAAAATGGCAAAAGATATTCAATTTGACATAGAAGCACGTGATGGATTAAAGCGTGGTGTTGATGCATTAGCTAATGCGGTAAAAGTTACACTTGGACCAAAAGGTCGAAACGTAATAATTAGTAAAAGTTTCGGAGCACCTCAAGTTACAAAAGACGGTGTCTCAGTTGCAAAAGAAGTAGAGCTTGAAGATGCTCTTGAAAATATGGGGGCCCAAATGGTAAAAGAAGTTGCTTCTAAAACAAATGATTTAGCGGGAGATGGTACTACAACAGCCACTGTTTTGGCCCAAGCTATTGTTAAAGAAGGTTTGAAAAATGTTGCTGCGGGAGCAAACCCAATGGATCTTAAACGTGGTATTGATAAAGCAGTAAAAGCAATTGTTGCTGATTTAGAAAAACAAGCAAAAAAAGTGGGTAACTCATCAGAAAAAATTATGCAAATTGCTTCTGTTTCTGCAAATAATGACCAAAACATCGGGGAGCTAATTTCCGAAGCTTTTGGAAAAGTCGGAAAAGAAGGTGTAATCACTGTTGAAGAAGCAAAAGGAATGGATACTTATGTAGATGTTGTTGAGGGTATGCAATTCGACAGAGGGTATCTTAGTCCTTATTTTGTGACAGACTCCGATAAAATGATTGCTGATTTAGAAAATCCTTATATTTTATTATTTGACAAGAAAATTTCAAATTTACAGGAAATTCTACCTATCCTAGAACCAGTTGCTCAATCTGGTCGTCCATTACTTATTATTGCTGAAGATGTTGAAGGACAAGCTCTAGCGACCTTAGTAGTTAATAAGTTAAGAGGAGGGCTCAAAATCGCAGCTGTTAAAGCACCAGGATTTGGAGATAGACGTAAAGCAATGTTGGAAGATATAGCTATCTTAACTGGTAGTACAGTAATTTCAGAAGAGCGAGGATTTTCACTTGAAAATGTTGACTTAGAGATGTTAGGAACAGCTGAAACAGTCACTATTGACAAAGACAACACTACTATAGTCAATGGTTCTGGAAAAGCCTCTGATATCAAAACCCGTGTCAATCAAATCAAAAACCAGATTGAAAGTACCACTAGTGATTACGACAGGGAAAAACTTCAAGAGCGCTTAGCCAAATTGGCTGGTGGTGTAGCAGTTCTTTACGTTGGAGCAGCAAGTGAAGTAGAAATGAAAGAGAAAAAAGATAGAGTTGATGATGCACTTCATGCCACGCGTGCAGCTGTTGAAGAAGGAATTGTTGCAGGTGGAGGTGTTGCCTTAGTGCGCGCTCAAAAAAAGCTCGAAAAAATCAGCGACGTCAGTCTTGATGAACTAACTGGAATTCAAATAGTTTCAAGAGCGATTGAAGCTCCACTACGCACTATAGTTGACAACGCCGGTGGTGAAGGAAGTGTTGTTATAAATAAAGTTACAGAAGGTAAAGGAGATTTCGGATACGACGCTAAAGAAGATACATATGTAGATATGTTAAAAGCTGGCATCATTGACCCTAAAAAAGTTACTCGTGTAGCTTTAGAAAATGCAGCATCAGTTGCCGGAATGATTCTTACAACAGAATGTGCTTTAATAGATATCAAAGAAGATACCCCAGCTATGCCACCAATGGGTGGTGGAGGAATGCCTGGAATGATGTAAAACTTAATAGATTATAAATTTAATAAAAAAGCGCTTAATTTTTTAGGCGCTTTTTATTTATATAAATTATTTGTGACCTTCCACAACTTCTGGATCTCGGTACTTACAACAAGCGTCCAATTTTTCATAAGCTTCTTCAGGTGCCTTCAATTTTTTTGTGTCATGCCCAGACGCTGCTATATTTGTTTCTATAACCTCTAAATCGACTTTTCTAGAATTGTAAATAAGATTCAATTCGTGTGTTTTTACATTCCAAAAAGCGGATTTAACTCCTTTTGTTTTTAAACAGGCTTTCTCAATTCGTTTTTTACACATGTTACATACACCATCAACTTCAATGGTTATTTTAGTATTATTTTGAGAAAATCCAATTGACGATACAACTAGCATCAATAGAATAATTTTTATGCGTCTCATATTATATTATTTCATCGTTAATTCAATTTAAATCGCAATCCAGCATAATACATACTTCCAAAAATTGGACCATATACAAATGTACTATCAAAATTTGAACCAAAGGGATTCTCCGATCCTAAAATGGGATTGTTTTGTATTACATTTGTTATATTTTCACCTCCAACATAGATCTCAAATTGATTTGAAAATACTTTTGTTATTTGCGCATTTAATGTTGAAAATGTAGGAGAATACGCAAGCAATTGAAAAGCTATAGGGTTTAGCAGTGTCGATGAAAATCGCTGCTGGCCTGTCCAATTATAAGTACTGTCAAATTTCCATAGCCCCCCTTTTTTATTTGATACTGTTTCATAGGAAATATTGGTAAAAAAACGTTGTTTGGGTATGAGTGGTTTTTGTAATTCACCGATGTTATATTCTGTTCTTACATCGTAATATTTATAAGCAGATTTAAAATCTAATCGCTCCAAGGGAGTATAATTAAATTCGATTTGAAGGCTGCTAGCAAAACTCTCACCATTGAGATTGTAGAAATTTATTTCTGTGGGTGTTTCATAATCAACCACTACCTGATTTTGAAAATCAGTTCTGTAAAAATCGAAGATCAAATCGGCTTTTCTTTCAAAAAGTGTAAAGCCCTGAAGCATTGAAAATCCATAATTCCATGCAATTTCAGGATTTAACCCATAAATAACACCATTACTGTTTTGTATATTAACAACTCTGTTTGAAGCAAAAATCCGTTGATTTTCAGCAAAAATATTGGCCGATCTCTTCCCTCGTCCTATTGAAAAACGCAAAGCAGATTTCCCCCAAGGTGTATACCGAACATGCAAACGCGGCGTTAAAAATGTTCCTAGTAAGTTGTGGTGGTCCAGGCGCATTCCTGCAGTTAGATTGAGATTCTCCAAATTATCAAATGCGTATTCAAAGAAACCACCTATTGAATTTTCAGTTCTGCCAAAGTTATTGTTTTCAACTTGCTCTTGGTAAGCATCGTGTGAAAAAGTAATGCCTGTTTTAATTTTATTACGGGTATTACTAATAATAGAGTTGTATACCAAATTTGTATAGACACTTTTATGGTTAATATCATAAATTCGATTGCCAAAATATGCCGCTTGATCATGATGACTATAAGCCAACTGAAATCCCAGACTCTGGTAAGGAACTTCGGGATTGACATAACCAAACTTGGCTGAAAAATCAAAGCGTTTGGTATCAACTTCGCTACCCCAGACGGCGCTTCCAAATTTATGAATTGAAGGGTTGTAATCTATTTCCCCTGTTTGTTTTTGATCGTCTAAAAATCGAAAATTTATAAAACTTATAAGTCCTTTTTTAATATTTGTATATTGCCATTTATTCATTACATTAATTTGCTGTCCCAAAGGCATATCCAAGAAAGAATCTTTGTTTTTATCAAAAGTCTGGTTGCGGTTATCAGCGTGAATATAAAAACCGGTACTCCAATTAGAATCAAGTCTAGTATTTAAGTGTGTATTGAGTTCCAATCGCCCATTGATTGATCCGTAAAGATTCACAAATAATTTGGAATCTGTTAATGGCTTTACGAGCTCTGCATTGATTTGTCCTGTAATGCTTTCAAAACCATTGATAACACTACCAGCACCCTTAGTTACTTGTATACTTTCTACCCAACTTCCAGGGATAAAACTCATCCCATAAACTTGAGCAGCACCGCGTACCACTGGAATATTTTCGTTGGTTATAAGAATATATGGGCTATTAAGACCCAACATTTTAATTTGCTTTGTTCCAGAAACCGCATCTGAAAAATTCACATCAATAGAGGGATTTGTTTCAAAACTTTCAGAAAGATTGCAGCAAGCTGCTTTCAAAAGTTCTTTACTGCTAATAATGCTTATATTTTGTGAAGTAATATAAGAAGTAGCTGAAGTTTTTTTACGTCCTTTAATAATGATATCATCCAAAACATCCGTGGGTTGTAAAATAATTTTTAAAAATTTTGTAATGTTTGTAACATCAATTTTTTGAGCCGAAAACCCAACATAACTTACAACCAATGTTTTGTAAGATTTATCATAGGATATTCTAAAGTTTCCATTTTTATTGGAAACACTTCCAACTGAAGTACCTTCCCAAAGAACGTTAGCACCCATGAGCGGAAGCTCATTTCCATTTGAAGTCATTTTCATAATCTTACCTTTGATTTCCTGTTGGGAAAAGATCAAAGCCGGAACGAAAAAAAATAAAATAAAAAAGTTTCTCAAAATTATAACTTTAGTGTCTTAATACATTAAGACTTGTGTAAATTTAGCAACTAAATCGGTTACAAGAATAAATCAAAAGTTAAAATTGAGATTTGGAGGTTAATTTTTAAAGATACGACCCGAATTGAATTAAAATTCAGCTATTTGAGACTTAGTTTGTAACTTAACACAATTCCAATCAATATTTTTACAAAAAATAATTTCATGATGTTCCAAAAATTGAAGACAGAAGTCACAGCAATTATAAAAAGTACCAAGATAAACGATCAAAAGCTCAAACTTATCTGTGAGCTCCTAAAATCCAATGTGCTTCATTATAATTGGGTAGGATTTTATTTTAGAAATGGACAAAAAAATGAGCTTATTTTAGGGCCATATGCCGGAAACCCTACAGAGCATACCAAAATTCCTTTTGGAAAAGGCATCTGTGGTCAGGTGGCTATTAGCAATCAAAATTTTGTGGTTCCAGATGTTAAAGCCCAAGACAATTATATTTCCTGCAGTCTTACTGTAAAATCTGAAATCGTAATTCCCATTTTTGTCAATGGTGATAATATTGGACAAATTGATATAGACTCTAATACCTTAAATCCCTTTACAAAAGAGGATGAAGTTTTTCTGGAATTTGTCTGTGCAAAAGTATCCTCCATTCTTTAGATGTTAATAACTCTAATTATTGTTTAAAAATTTTGCAGTAATTATCGCTGATCAAGATTTCATTTGGGGTTTATTTCGCTATTTTTGAAGCTATTAATTTCATCAATGTAATGAATCAATCCAAAACAATTTCGTCGGCCTTAATATCTGTATTTAGCAAAAATGGGTTAGAGCCCATCGTCAAAAAATTAAAGGACCAAGGCGTGACTATTTACTCCACTGGAGGCACCCAAAAATTCATCAATGATTTAGGTATTGAAGTCGTTGCGGTTGAAACAGTCACAGATTACCCCTCAATTTTAGGCGGCCGTGTTAAAACCTTACATCCAAAAGTGTTTGGGGGCATTCTAAACCGCCAAGATAATAATTCTGATGTAGGAGAAATGGATAGTTTTAACATCCCTCAAATTGATTTGGTGGTTGTAGATTTATACCCTTTTGAAAAAACAGTCAACGCGGACGCAAGCCATCAGGACATTATTGAGAAAATTGATATTGGAGGTATTTCTTTAATTAGAGCAGCCGCTAAAAACTTTAAAGATGTCATGTGTGTATCTTCTGTAAACGACTACAGTGAATTCCTAGAACTGCTTTCTGAAAACAATGGAGCAATAACTTATGAAGACCGACAGCGTTTTGCTGCAAAATCTTTTAATGTTTCTTCCCATTATGACAGTGCTATTTTCAATTATTTTAAAAGAGACTGTGCATGCACAGCCCTTAAATTAAGTGAGACAAACGGAACGGTTTTACGTTATGGCGAAAACCCCCACCAAAAAGGATATTTCTTTGGGGATTTTGAATCCATGTTTGAAAAGCTTAACGGTAAAGCTCTTAGTTATAACAATTTATTGGATGTTGATGCGGCTGTAAATTTGATGAACGAATTTAATGGAGAGGCACCAACCTTTGCAATTTTAAAACACAACAATGCTTGTGGGGTAGCCCAGCGCAGTAATTTACACCAAGCCTATTTAGATGCCTTGGCTGGAGATCCTGTCTCAGCTTTTGGGGGTGTTCTTATTTCAAATTCTGAAATTGATATAGCAACTGCAAAAGAAATTAACAAGTTATTTTGTGAAGTCGTAATTGCCCCTAGTTTTATCCCAGAAGCACTCTCCATACTTAAAGGGAAAAAGAATAGAATCTTAATGGTTCAAAAATTAACCGAATTGCCAGCGAGTTCAGTGCGGAGCTGTTTAAATGGTTATTTAGTTCAGGACAAGGACGGAATTACAGACTCAGTCGAAATTTTAGATACGGTAACCAAATTAGGACCTACAGTAGATGAAGTTGAAGATTTAATCTTTGCTTCTAAACTTTGTAAGCATACAAAATCCAATACAATTGTATTAGCCAAAGGTAAACAACTATGTGCTAGTGGAACAGGTCAAACCAGTCGTGTAGATGCACTGAATCAAGCCATTCATAAAGCAAGATCTTTTGGTTTTGAATTAAAGGGAAGCGTTATGGCCAGTGATGCCTTTTTTCCATTTCCGGATTGCGTCGAAATTGCAGAAAAAGCAGGAGTTAAAGCAGTAATTCAGCCTGGAGGATCCATCAAAGACCAGTTTAGCATTGATTATTGTAATGAAAATGATGTTGCTATGGTATTCACTAAGACCCGTCATTTTAAACATTAAAAAAATGGTGATTTTGTGGATTAATTAAACGTTATTTTTATTACATTTACATTAGTCACTTTTTTTTTCAAATTTTAATAAATTTTAAATTACATGGGGTTTTTTGACTTCTTAACAGAAGAGATAGCCATCGATTTAGGTACTGCAAATACACTCATTATTCACAATGATAAGGTCGTGGTTGACAGCCCCTCAATTGTTGCCAGAGATCGTGCCTCTGGAAAAATTATTGCTGTTGGTAAAGAAGCCAATTTGATGCAAGGGAAAACACATGAAAACATCAAAACAATTCGACCTTTAAAAGATGGTGTCATTGCCGACTTTGATGCCTCTGAGCAAATGATTAGTATGTTTATCAAAAATATTCCTGCGCTAAGAAAAAAGCTTTTTGCACCTTCGCTCAGAATGGTCATTTGTATTCCCTCAGGAATAACAGAAGTAGAAATGCGAGCGGTTAAAGAATCCGCTGAACGCGTAAATGGAAAAGAGGTCTATCTCATCCACGAGCCAATGGCAGCAGCCATTGGAATTGGTGTTGATATCATGCAGCCCAAAGGGAATATGATTGTCGATATTGGTGGTGGAACTACCGAAATTGCTGTTATTGCCCTTGGGGGTATTGTATGTGATAAATCCGTTAAGGTTGCTGGAGATGTTTTTACAAACGATATAATTTACTACATGCGAACGCAACACAACTTGTATGTTGGTGATCGCACCGCTGAAAAAATTAAAATTCAAATTGGTGCTGCGACCGACGATTTAGAGCTACCACCAGATGAAATGAATGTTCAAGGCCGCGATTTACTTACCGGTAAACCCAAACAGGTTCAAATTTCACACCGTGAAATTTCTAAGGCCCTTGATAAGTCTATTCTTAGGATTGAAGATTCAGTAATGGAAACTTTATCACAAACCCCACCTGAACTTGCTGCCGATATATACAATACTGGCATTTATCTTGCCGGTGGCGGATCTATGCTAAGAGGCTTGGATAAACGCCTTTCACAAAAAACAGATCTCCCAGTATATATCGCGGAGGATCCGCTTAGAGCTGTAGTTAGAGGTACAGGAATTGTTTTAAAAAACATTACCAAATATAAGAGCGTCTTAATAAAATAGAATTTAGGCGATGCAGCAACTCCTTAATTTTTTCTTTAAAAATAGAACTTTCCTTCTGTTTTTAATGCTGTTTAGTTTCTCTTTAGGCCTTACCATCGCTTCGCATGATTACCACAGAAGTAAGTTTATAAATTCTTCAAAGCTTATGAGTGGATCCGTTCATGCATTTTTCTCAAAAATTGGAAACTATTTTAATTTGAAAGAGGAAAATACTATCTTATTGCAAGAAAATAATCGGCTAAAAGCACTAATTCTTAACCACCCAATAGAATCTAAATCAGTTTCGAATCAAGCAGAAAACTACAAGCTTACCCCTGCTTTAGTTATTAAAAACACTTATGCGTTTCCTCAAAATTATTTGACCTTAGATAAGGGGGAAAGAGATCTTATTAAAGAAGATATGGGAGTCATTACTTCAAAGGGTTTGGTAGGAATTATTGATAAAACTTCATCAAAATATGCAAGGGTAATTTCTATTCTAAATATAAAAAGTAAAATCAATGCAAAACTTAAAAAAAGTAACCATTTTGGGACCTTAGAATGGAATGGAAAAAACCACAGGTTAGTACAATTACATGACATTCAAGATTTGGTAAAGTTAGTAAAAGGTGATACCGTTGTAACAAGTGGATTCTCTTCTGTTTTTCCAGAAAATATACCAATTGGACGCATCGAATCCTTTCAATTAAATGATACAAAAGACCTTTATATCATCAATGTAGTTTTATTTAATGATATGACCAATTTAAGGCATGTTCACATCATTGAAAATCTAGATTTGGAACAACTAAAAATACTTAAAAGAAAGAATGAATAGTGCCTTGTTTGTAAATATCACTCGTTTTATAGCATTGCTGCTACTTCAGGTTTTGGTGTGTAATCAACTAAATTTCTTGGGGAGTTTAAACCCTTATGTGTACGTACTTTTTGTGCTATTATACCCCATTGGTGACAACCGAATGGGTTTCATTTTTCTTGCCTTTATACTTGGGTTTATTTTAGACTTATTTTTAGACAGTGGGGGCGCACACGCTACAGCGGCCGTAAGTATGGCTTACATTAGACCAGCGTTTTTAAAGTTTTCTTTTGGTGCTGTTTATGAGTACCAAGCTATTAAATTGAATGCTGCAGAAGCATTGCCAAGATTGACTTATTTCACATTGCTAATTCTTATCCATCACTTTATTTTATTTACACTTATTTATTTTGACAGTAGTAAATTTAAAATTATCATTTACAACACATTAATCAATGGAGGCTTTACGCTACTTTTTGTATGGCTTTTAAACGCTTTATTTAGCTCGCAAAAGTCATGAGAAAGTACCTACTTTTAATACTGGTAATTGGCACTGGAATTTGTTTAATCGGGCGATTATTTTTTCTTCAAGTGTTGGACTCGGGTGCCAACACTCTAGAAAATGACAATGCCATTCGGAAAATATATCAATATCCAAAGCGCGGTTATATTTATGACCGTGGGGGTAAGCTTTTAGTCGCCAACCAACCAACTTACGATGTGATGGTAGTACCAAGAGAAGTAGAACCTTTGGATACGATTATATTTTGCGATTTATTGAAGATAGACAAAACAGAATTTTTAAAATCTTTGAACCGAGCCAAGCGCTACTCGCCCCGACTTCCCTCATTATTTCTTTCTCACCTATCCAAAGAAGATTATGCTTTCTTATCTGAACAAATGAGAAAATTTAAGGGTTTTTACATCCGAAAAAGGGCGGCCAGAGATTATCAAACAGAAATTGGAGCCAATGTTTTAGGATATATCGCTGAGGTCAATCCAGACAACCTCTATAAAGATAACTATTATAAATTTGGAGACCTTATCGGAAAACTGGGAATTGAAAAATCTTATGAAAAACAACTCCGTGGTGTTAAAGGTGTTAATTACATTCAAAAAGACATTTATAACAGAGATATTGGACCTTATAAAGCAGGGCAATTCGATACACTTTCTATTCCAGGAAAAGATATAAAAATAACTATTGATGCGGAGCTTCAAGCTTATGGAGAACGTTTAATGCAAAATAAAATGGGGGGGATAGTCGCCATCGAACCCAGCACTGGAGAATTATTAAGTTTGGTTTCTGCACCTTCCTATAATCCAGGATTATTGGTGGGCAGAGAGCGCTCTAAAAACTATATAAAGCTTTACAAAGATTCAATTCACAGACCGTTATTTGACAAAGCACTAATTCGGATGCACGCACCTGGATCACCATTTAAAACATTGGTAGCATTGACTGCACTACAAGAAAAAGTAATCTCTGAAAAGGAACTCATTTATTGTGATGAAAAATACACCTATGGAAAAAGACGCCGCGTCATGAAATGTCATTGTGGAGGGGGGTACCGTAATTTAAATACAGGAATTAGTAATTCTTGTAATTCCTATTTTGCAATGGCATTTAAAAAAACTATCCAAAAGTATGAAAACGCTTCAAAAGCTATGGATATTTGGAGCTCTCACATACAAAGTTTTGGACTGGGAAATTTTCTTGGTAATGATTTGTCAGTTGGAAAAAAAGGAAATATACCAGACGGAAGTTATTATGATAAATGGTATCCAGACTTTAGATGGGGTCCCACGACCATTCTATCCAATGCCATTGGTCAAGGGGAAATTTTAGTCACGCCTATTCAACTAGCGAATATGACTGCGGCAATTGCCAACAGAGGCTTCTATTATACGCCTCACATTATAAAGTCGATAGAAGGAGACGTTATTGATGCTAATTTTAAAATTAAAAAACAAACCTCAATTGATACTGCATATTATGATCCTATTATTGAAGGAATGCACAACGTTTACAAAACAGGAACGGCCAATTTTCTAAAGGTCCCCGGGATTGAGATTTGTGGAAAAACAGGGACTGCTGAAAATTTTACAAAAATTGATGGGATAAAAACACAACTTACAGACCACTCCATTTTTATTGCATTTGCCCCTAAAGAGAATCCAAAAATTGCGATATCAGTACTCGTTGAAAATGGATATTATGGCGCGCGATGGGCAGGACGTATTGCAAGCTTAATGATTGAAAAATACATCAAAGGAGAAGTCACACTCAAAAGGACAGAGCAACTTGTACTCAACAAAAGTTTAGAAAATGAATATCTGAAGCCCTACAGTGGTAAACCCTTTAAAATTAATCAATAATGAGCCTCAATAGAGCAAATAGTTTTCAATTGGATTGGCCAGTGGTTTTTATATATTTAGGGTTGGTTTTATTTGGGTATTTCAATATTGTATCGGCAGCAACTGGCGCTGAGTTTATATCTTTTTTTGATATTTCCAAACCCTATGGAAAACAATTGATTTTTATTGTTGCTGCTTTTACTTCAATCGTTTTTATTTTGGCTGTAGATGCAAAATTCTACGAAAGATTTGCCAGTATTATTTTCCTGTTTTCAATATCAATACTCATTGGTCTTTTTCTATTTGGAAAAAAAGTCAATGGAGCACTTTCTTGGTATGATATTGGAGGATTTACCTTACAACCCAGTGAATTTGCAAAATTTGCTACAGCTCTAGCCCTAGCAAAATATGTAAGTGACCTTCAAACCAATATAAAAGAAATAAGACATCAAATTCGAGCGAGTCTAATTATTCTAATTCCTGCGGTTCTGATTCTTTTACAAAACGATGCAGGAACTACTCTGGTTTTTATTGGCCTTATTTTTGTACTATATAGAGAAGGTATTCCTGACAAGTATATCTTAATTGGTTTTGCACTTTTTTTAGTAGCCATTGGAACCCTTAAGTTTTCAGCCTTTATTATCTGTATTGTTATTGCAAGTTGCCTTTTATTTAATCAATTGTTTTTTAAAAAAAAGAAAAAGAAGTTTGGAGTTACAATTTGGGTTTTAATTGTTTGTATTTTCTTGAGTTTTACAACAGAGTGGAGCTATAAAAACATGCTTCAAAAACACCATCAAGACCGCATTGGACTTTGGCTGAGACTGGAAAAAGATCCTGTTAAGTTAAAAGAAATGGAACGAAATATTTCCTACAACTTAAATGAATCTGAAAAAGCGATTCGCGCAGGAGGTATTACAGGAAAAGGGTTTAATGAAGGAACGCGGACCAAAGGAAAATTTGTCCCGGAACAACATACCGACTACATCTTTAGTACGGTTGCAGAAGAATGGGGATTTTTAGGCAGCAGTTTGGTGGTACTGATGTTTATGATTCTAATTGGAAGAATTATTTTTCTAGCAGAACAACAAAAATCTCAATTTAGCAGGGCTTATGGGTACGGAGTGTCTTCCATTCTCTTTGTACATTTTTTAATAAATATTGGCATGGTGATGGGGTTGATTCCAACAGTTGGAATTCCGCTGCCTTTCTTTAGCTATGGTGGCTCAGGCTTATTGGGATTTACCATCTTAATTTTTATATTTTTAAAATTGGATGCCAATCGTCTCAACGTTTGGTAGGACTATTGTTTTCTGAGTTGCAACTTTTCAGCAAAATAATCACAGAAATCCTTCATTGTATCGGTCATTTTTTCGTCTTGAGTGGCCCGCATAAAGGTGTCGCTCATGGCCACCAAGGTCTGATGAAAAAATAATTTCATTTCGTCTACTGGCATGTCTTTGGTCCAAAGATCAATTCGCAAAGACTCTTTATTAACAGAATCCCAAACAGATAAAAAAAAGGCCTTAGCCTCTTGACTGTTTACACCTCCATCTTCAGCGCTCCAACGAAGAGATTCAGGAATTTTATTTTCATCCAATTCAACTTGTAATTCAATTTTAGAAGTCTGTGTTTTTCCCATCAGTTTTTTGGTTTAAATTTTGCCTTGTTAAAAATGGATTGCGCATCCATTTGAAGCATTTGTAATAGAGATGTATCGTTATTTTTTACATAAGATCTGATTATTTTCCAACCTATGTAACGGCCTATTGATCCAGGAGATTCGCTGTCTAATTCTAAATTAAATCTAGAAAAGGGTCCTGGGTTTATAAAACGTGTCAGGAGTTTCAGCTCGTTGCTGTACAGCAATTCGTTTTCTATAAAATACTGCCAAATGTAAAACTCATTGTCCTCTGCCCATTGAAATTCATCTTCAGTATAGCCGATTTTAATATGATCTTCTGCACTCGGCACCCAGAGGTCCTTGAGATATAATTTTTTTCCTTGATAAACAAGTTCCTCTAAAAACGTATTTCTTCTTGGAGAATTAATCCACCTAGCTGCATAATTGTCGGCTAGGTCCATCACTATTTGATCTTTTTTCATGTTCTTTTTGATATAACTATAAAATCCATCGTAGAATTCGTGTGTAGCACCCAGGTAATTGTCAACACAAATCAAGACAATAGAATCTGTTACAATAACTTTATTACGATAATCAATATCTGAATAAACGGTTATTAATCGTGGTTTTTTTAAAGAAGGATTGTAATATTTAATATGCTTATAAAGGGATCTTAAATCTAATTCGGTAGATTCAAAATTTACAAATACACTGTCTACAGAGGCTTGAATTAGTTTTTGAATTGGGTCTTGTGTTCGCTTTATAAATACAGAATCGGGGGTTTGGTTTGGAAATAAAAAGGGATATGGTATCTTTAAATAAGCTAGATTCTCAGCTTTAATTTTCATAAAGACTTGATCAAAACGCTCTACCGAAACTTCCATTGTAATGGCCTGAATTTCTTTTTGTAAAGCAGACTTTCTATCACAGGAAAACACACTTATAAACAAGAATAAAGCTGCTATTGCTTTAAATTTACGTGTAAAGAAAAATTTGAAAGTCATTAAACTGTAATCATGAGTGAATTGAAACAAAAATAATCAATAGCTGTCAAATGATGCTGTGATTTTTAAAATTCCTTAAAGATTAGCGGCGAAGTGTAAAATGACCTTGTTTGACGAAAACACTACCATCCGATTTTTTGAGCTCTATAGCATACCAATAATCATTGGTCGGGAGTCGCGCACCATTGTAAATTCCATTCCAAAAATTAGAATTGATTGTCATATTTTTAAGTAGTTTCCCATAGCGATCAAAAATTGAAATTTTAGAAAAAATATAGTTTCCCGAAATGACCCCTTTAATGCCCCAAGTATCATTATATCCATCATTGTTAGGAGTGAAAAAATTGGGAATATACAGCACGGGGACTGAAATGACAACTTCAGCACATTGTAATTCATCACGCACATACAAGCTGTAAAAACCACCAGTGAGCTGATAAAAATTACCTGAATCTTGATACGCTGCTACCACATTACCATTTTCGTCAACCAACTCAAATTCATAATTGGAACTTCCTAAAGCTCCTTCGTCAACCACAATAGAATTATTGGAAGTTCCCTCAACAATGGTGATATTATCCAATGTTATGCTAGGCGGTTCAGATTCAAAAACTTCAAAAGATTTGAAAACCATACAGCTTCCATTTAAATTAGATACTGTCACCTGATATTCCCCTAATTGAGAGGCCATAAGTTCTGGCTGGGTGGTACTGACAACACTCAAATCTGGGAGGATCCATTCGTAATTAAAATTTAAAGTTGGTGCCTCAATATCCAGTTCAATCAATTCGGAGGTTCCATCACAAATCACAACATCATCTACCGAAAAATTCGTGTTGGGATGGATCACAAAGTCAATATCTATTATAGCATCTAGACAGGGTGCGTTAGAGATAACAGCAGTAATTGTTCGAGAAGCTGTCAAGAATGTAGCGGGAAACGGACTTGTAATATCTGCTCCAACAGCATCTTGAAGTGGGTTCCCCGATGCATCAAAATATGTAACAGACATATTGGACTGTGACCCCAAAACAGTTGACTCTAAATTAGAAGTGTCAAATAGGAAAAGTCCGTCATTATCAGTTTCACATTCGATAAAGGGCAAAACTGTATTGTTCTGGGGCGTATCAAAAAATGTAATATCAAACTGACTGATGTCGTAGCAGCCAGTAATATTATTGGAAATTCTATAAAATACAGTTTCAAGACTTGTTGTATTGGTAATACTGCTTATAGCAGCTATATTGTTATCAGCATCAAAAAGGCTCGAATAGTATACCACTGTGAAATCTGAAGCCGCTTGGTTGCCTAAAATGACTGGGTTGAAATCTAAATCCAAATCCACTGTCAATGAATTCGGACCAAAGGCGCAATAAAAAGGATTTATTGGAGTGTTTAAGTCTGGAAGTGGGTTGACCACCAACTCAACATAAGGTCCTAAACCAACACAAGAATTATCAATATCAGAATCCAAACGTACCCAAATGGTTTGATTGGATCCTGTTGTGTTTTCGTAATTTGAAATAGCAACAATGGGGTTAATTTCAGACAAGGCATCCGTCTCTGTTTCATAATAGGAAACCGTCAGAGATTGGGTTGGAGGGAATAATCCTAAAATAATGGCTTCTGAAGCACTGAAGTCAAAGTTTGTAATCCCATCCGAATCATCATAGCATTGGGGGTATGGTGGAATCGAAAAGTTGGCAGGAACTTGGGTTGTTGAAACAAATAGATTCAGCTCTGAAACCAAAGCACAACCCTCCACCGTTTCTACACGAACAAAAATTTGGTTGGGATTTATTAGAGGATCCGTGCTTAAGTTTTCATAATCTATGGGACTCGCCATGGCATTGGTGTTTCCTTGCTCTGCATCTGAATAATTGTGGTAATAGCTGAACGATTCATTTGTATGACTAGAAGAAATTAAAGCATTGGCTTCGTTTAAATTAAAAATTGTTACCCCATCTGTATCTTGGTCACATTGAAATAAACTGACATTGGAAACAATTACTGGCAATGGATGAATTATAAGTTCAATAGGATCGGAAAAAAATGTTTGACAAACCAAATCGTTTCGGGTCATTTGTGTTCT
>TARA_B100001057_G_scaffold85312_1_pt1 | contig 54296 bp, 45 predicted proteins | sample TARA_B100001057 | Tara Oceans TARA_B100001057 (sample SAMEA2621839) | marine metagenome | biome: marine biome (ENVO:00000447); feature: surface water layer (ENVO:00002042); material: "saline water (ENVO:00002010), including plankton (ENVO:xxxxxxxx)" | depth 5 m | reverse complement strand
AGTGACACTGTAGGTGTCTCATTATGTATTAATCCAGTTAATGATTGCCCAATTCCAAATGATGATGTATTCAATATAAATGAGGGAGAAGTAATTGACTCATCTTTAGTTTTTAATGATTTTGATGTTGAGGGAAATGATTTACTTGTCAGCATTTCTTCTCCACCAAGTATTGGTGGGTTCACATGGTCACAAGATGGTAAATTTACATATTCTGCACCAGATGATGTACCGTCACCAGGACCTGAAATTGTTACATTTGATTATATCTTAACTGATAAAGAAGATGGTTTTGTCTCTTGTGATTCTGTAGGTACAGTAACTATAATTATTAATTATGAGAATGATTGTCCAGTAACAGCAGATGACTCAATTATTGTTGACGGAAGTAGTTCTATATCAAGAATTATTAATGTTTTAGATAATGATTCAGATCCTGATTCTCAGATTGACACAACAAGTGTTAAAATTATTTCTGGACCAACATTTGGTGATGCAATATCAAATATTAATGGAACTATAACATACAATTACGACGAGTCACCCATACCTTTTGATACAATAACATACAGTGTTAGTGACTTCGAGGGATGCGAGGTATTAGGAAAGGTCTTTATCTATGTCGAAAATCTTAGGAACCCTAGGTATACTCTGCCTAATTATTTTACACCAAATGGGGATGATTTTAATGACTACTTCTTGATTAAATATGAAAATATTTTAGAAGAAGATCTTAGTTTCGAGGTAAAGATTATGGATAGGTATCAGAGAATAGTTTTTGAGGGATTAGTTCAAGGATCAGATAAAATTTGGAATGGAGAAAACTCTTTCACCTCAGAAGTTGTTAAGACAGATTTCTATTATTACGAGATCACACCTGTTGAGTATTATGATACTCCATATGTTAGGAGAAGGGATAAACTATTGGGAACTATATATCTTGAGAAAGAGAGATAAGCTATCTTGAGAAGTTATAAATTGCAAAAGTTGCTAACCAGTGTTCTCCGCCATAACCACTCTCGAACATGATGTTATAGCCCTCCTCTGAATGTTTTCTGGCAATATCTTTTAAGAGATTTTTATCAGATTCATTCTGAATCTTTGTAGATACATCTTTAAGGGTCCATGCTCTGTGAAACATTAAACCGATTAAATGACCAATTCCTGGATCCTCAGGATCTAAGACCTTTGGTGGATTAATTATTGAACTAAATCTTTTATCATTAAAGGGCGGTAAAAATTTTTTAAGCCAGAGATTGAATTCTTCTTCCTCTAGCAAGGAGGACATTAGACTCGCCTCTGCAAGACATGGTGATAGGAAGTCTGTGCCAGACGGCTCGTACTCAACCGGACAATTTATATCAGAAAGAAAATTTTTAATACTATATTCTTTTATCTTGTCAAATAAAACTTTATCACCAGCTATCTTTGCATACTCAATCATAAGAGAAAATGAAAATGCTGTGTTAGCATGTGTTCCTGGTCTCAGAGGTGTTGAAAGTTTATCTAAAAATAAAATAGTTCTATTACTTAGAAGGTCGACAAGGGGCTTCATGTTCGCTGCCCATATTTGTGCCTTATCATTATCCCACGACACTAACTCTGAGTATAATTTCATTAACCATGCCCACCCATAGGTCCTTTCAAATCCTTTGGTAAACTCCTGATTAAAAAATTCATATTCTTTATCTAAATTTTCCTTGTTAAGATTTTTACTAAGTTTATTAAAAATTATTTCCCTTTCAGAAATTGCTGGAAATTCTTTTAATATCTTCACCATTGCCCAATGTCCGTGAACCGCAGAATGCCAGTCCCAACAACCATAAAATGAAGGAGTTAATTTGTAGTGTGGCTTTAACCAGTTCTGATCATTAAATCTGTAACCTATCTTATATGGATATTTTTGATCTACACATTTGATGGAAAGAGATACAAGTTCTCTAGCCATATTTTCATCAAGTTTAATATTTTCAATATTATATTCTCTTGACTCTTTACATCCTAAAAAGATTAATGAGAAAATAAATAAAATATTTATCCTCATTTTTTACTAGCATTAAATAATTTTTCTTTCTCATTCTTTGATAGACTTGAGTATCCAGTCTCTGATATTTTATCAAGTATCTTGTCTATTTCATCTTGAGATATATCATATTTAGTCTCTTCTTTAGGAGAAGAATTCTGTTCAGGTTTTTTATTTTTTTCCTTATTGAAAAAATTAACAATATTAATTACTCCTTCACCCATATTTACTCCGTTCTGTAATTGTCTAATGAATAAATATCCAATCATTGCACCGCCTAAGTGTGCAATCTCACCACCAGCATTTGACCCAGTGACATCTAGAAAGGAAAGAAGAATATAGAAGAGAGCTATATACTTGATTCTTACTGGTCCTAAGAATAGAAGGTAAAATGTGTAGTTAGGTAGGAGTGTCGCAGATCCAGCTACAATACTAAATACACCAGCTGATGCTCCAAGCATTAAAGATTCGGAAATTCTATTATCATAGTAAGGTATTATATTAAACAGTGCCATATATGATAAACCGCCTATAATACCACCCAATACGTACAAAGAGATAACTGCATTGTTACCTATATTATCTTGAATTATTTTGCCAAACCAATATAAAAAAAGCATATTCCATAGTATGTGTGTAAATCCAAGGTGGAGAAAGAAGTAAGATATAAGTGACCAGGGCTGAGTTATAAATGTAGTGAATGATGCAGGGAGCATTAACTTATTTATAAATAGTTTAAATGCATCCCCTGCTCCCGAAAGTGTTAGAAATATTTCTATGAAGCTTGCACTAACAAAAACTACTACATTTATTAATATAATTTTAACAAGAGCATTATTATCCTTATTCCAAGCGTTTTTAAAATCCTCAATTATAAAGTTTGCCATTATCAGTAGTAAGTTCCGTATTTATTTTTCCAATACCTTAAAATAATGTATGCAATCAACATACCTCCTAGATGAGCTAAATGTGCTACATTGTCCCCAGGCATTCTATTAAATTCACTCCATAACTCATAGAATCCGTATACTAAAACTAAATATTTAGCCTTAATCGGTATCGGTGGTATTAGTAACATTAACTGCATATTTGGAAATAGCATTGCAAAGGCAAGTAATATTCCAAATACGGCACCTGATGCACCTACCATAGGTATATCAGTTTTCGCATTTAATAGATCATACGCATACTGTATACTTTTATCTTTGTTTTTTGAAGATGTTGGATTTGTAGAATATTCTTCCTCGATGAAATTATACACTTGATTGTAGTACTCTTTTCCTTCATCGAGGAAAAGTTTTCTAAATGCTTCAGGAGATGGTTGAGAAACGTATCTTAAAATTTTATTTTCTAAATTGAAATTTTCTACAAAATTTACTCCTGTATATAATACACCGGCACCAACACCTGTTATCAGGTAGAAAATAAAAAATTTTCTTGATCCCCATACTCTTTCTAAAATTGGCGCAAATACAATAACAGCAAACATGTTGCTAAAAAGATGACCAAATCCGGCATGAATCCACATATAAGTTAGGAATTGGTATGGTTGAAAATTTTCAGAAAGAATATACCTTAAACCAAAAGATTCAATTATATAATTACTGGTAAAAATGAATATGATACCATTTAAAATTAAAATATTTTTTGCCGCAGGTGTTAGGTTAAACATTAAAATAAATTTTCTACTTTATCAATACCTAATTCTATGAAGTTTTGTTTCCCACCAGGAGAATACTTTGGGTTTTTACACGCAAACAGTCTGTCAATAATAAGATTCATTTCAGTTAAGCTAAGATTTTTGTTATTAATTATTCTTGCTCTCTTGGAGAATGATTTGAGAATTATTTCTCTTTTTTCGGAATTTAGGTCCGAGTTATTATTTTTTATCTCCTCAATAAATCCCTCGATAATATCTTTTTCATTAATGTCGTCAAGTCCGCTAGGTATACCATTTATGACAATTGAGTTTTCTCCAAACAAATCAATATTAAAACCTAGTGATTTTATATCATCAAATATTTCCTGGACAATTTTAAAATCTGACTGATTAAACTCAAGATATTGGGGAAATAAATTCTGTTGAGTATTTGTATACTTATTTATGTTAGTTACTTTGTATTTCTCATATAGTATACTTTGCTGACAATATTTTTGGTTAAAAACAAATAGTTTTTTTCCAACCTGTTTAAAAATAAAATTCTCAAGGAATTGAACAGGTTTATTATCATTCTCAATTGATGGGGTATCTTCAAAGAGGAATTTTTCAGAGTTTTCTGATTTTACATTTTCAAAAATTTTTATCCAATCTTTTTTCTTCCTTGAATGAGATTCTGTAGTTATCTTATTTTTTATTTGCTTATTTTCAGTATTTAAATTCTCTATAAAATTTATATCTGTCTCAAAATTAAGGGACGGTGAGACATTGTACTTATCTAACGATTTCTTAACTGATGATTTCACAAGATTATATATTAACTTATCATCTTCGAATTTAATTTCAGTTTTTGTTGGATGAATATTAATATCTACTAATTCCGTATTAATATTTATGAATAGGACATAAAATGGGAATTTTTTTTCATCAATTAACCCCTCGTAACTATTCTTTATTGCATGATTGATGTATGCACTTTTAACATATCGGTTATTTACATATAGAAATTGTTCTCCCCTAGTATTTTTACTATTTTCAGGTTTTCCAATATATCCATCTATAGAAATGGCACCATACTTTTCTTTACAGGTGATTAGATTATTCTCATAATTTTTTTTAAAAACAGAAATAATTCTTTTTTTAAGGTTAGATTTTTCAAGATTGTATATTTCATTCTCTTCGTTAACTAAAATGAAATTGATTTCAGTGTTAGCAATAGCACACTTCACAAACTCATCAATGATATGCCTTAGTTCTACAGTATCTGATTTCAGAAAGTTTCTTCTTACTGGTATATTATAAAATAAATTTTTGGCAGTTATACTTGTTCCTTTCTCGACGTTAATACTATTTTCTTTTATTACCTCTCCATCCTTAAATATTATCTGGTGCCCTGTTTTATCATTATTATTTTTAGTTTTTACTACAACTTCAGAGACAGCAGCTATTGATGCTAACGCCTCACCTCTGAACCCCATAGTTTTAATATTAAATAAATCCTCAGCTTTAGATAGTTTTGAGGTCGAGTGTCTCTCAAAACAGTTAATCGAATCAATTTTTGACATTCCTACCCCGTCATCGACAACATTAATTGACTGTTTCCCTGACTCTTTGATAATTACCTTTATTACTTTGGATTTTGCGTCAATACTATTTTCAATTAATTCTTTTACAATAGAAGATGGTCTTTGTATCACCTCACCTGCTGCTATCTGATTTGCCACAGATTTTGGTAGTTTCTTTATAATATTCATCCTCTCTTCTTTGATTTATTTTTGAGAAATAACCATAAAGGTATTACCATAATAAAAATAAAAATTTTATTCCCAAAATATAGCCATCCAAAAATTAAAAAAGATAAAATGAGAGCTATCAATAGCTGCAATTTTGATGTGCTAATACCATCTGATCTATTCCTATTGAAATATTTTTTTCTTGTGTTTTTTGACTTTGAAACCCTTTGTTCAAGGTCATCCTTTATGGGATCATAATGTCTGGCTGGAAATTTAAACTTTCTATTACTAGGCAATTTAATAAATGAAGGAAGTCTCACTTTTTTATAAAATCAAATTAATTATTTCGTAAAGATAGATTGAAAAATTATTAATTTAGTAATAGTTAATTTAATAGAGAAAAGTTTATTTTTTCTCTGTTACAATAATAATTACATCTTTTTATGAAGATTGGTATTGTCTGTTACCCAACATTTGGTGGAAGTGGTGTCGTCGCAACTGAGCTAGGAAAAGCTTTGTCTGAAACTGGTAATACTGTCCACTTCATATCATATGCCCAGCCAGCTAGGCTAAATGTTTTTAGTGATAATCTCTTCTATCATGAAGTTTCAATTAAAAACTATCCACTATTTGACTATCCTCCATACGAAACCTCATTAACCAGTAAACTTGTCGAGATTGTTGAATTTGAAAAACTTGACATAATACATGTACATTATGCAATACCTCACGCGTCCTCTGCACTGCTTGCTAAAGAGATATTGAAAGATATGGGGAAAAACATTCCCGTTATTACCACCTTACATGGAACTGATATTACTCTTGTTGGTAAAGACCCATCCTGTAAGCCAGTAATTAATTATTCTATTAATAAGTCAGATGGTGTAACTGCAGTATCCAATAGTTTAAAAAATGAAACTGTTTCAATTTTTAATATCTCTAATGAGATAGATGTCATCCCAAATTTTATTGATATCAATAAATACCAAAACGTGAAGAGAAACCCTTATAGAGGGAAACTATGCGGTAAAGGTGAAAGGCTAATTGTCCATACATCAAATTTTAGAAAGGTAAAGAGAATTCAGGATGTCATTAATATTTTTTGTAAGATAAACAAAGAGATACCATCTAAGCTGATAATGATAGGGGATGGGCCAGAGAGAGCTAATATTGAATCTCTAACTAGATCTTTATGTTCCTTGAAAGATGTTGTGTTTATTGGAAAGATACCTGATGTCGAAAATGTTTTGCATAACGCAGATTTATTTTTACTTACCTCTGAGAAAGAAAGCTTTGGCTTATCTGCATTAGAGGCTATGGCCTCATCGGTTCCAGTAATATCATCCAATGCAGGTGGATTACCTGAATTAGTTCAAGATGGTGTCTCCGGATACACTTGTGACATTGGTGATGTGAATGCTATGTCTGAGAAAGCGATTGAAATTTTAGATAAAAAAAACATAAATCTATTTAAAAATAATGCATTTAAAACTGCAAGTAAATATGATATTAGTATCATATTACCAAAATACATTGAGTTCTATAAGAAAATACTAAATTGAATACGTTGCCTTTGAAAAAGAAAAAAATTTATGTTTTAGATACTTCAGTGATCTTGTATTCTCATGATTCAATAATGAACTTTGAGGAAAATGATATTGGAATTCCAATAACAGTGTTAGAGGAATTAGATCACCTCAAGAAAGGAAATGATACAATAAATTTTGAGGCTCGAGAATTTATTAGAATGATAGATAATTTGTCGTCTGATAAGATGTTGAGTAATTGGATCCCTTTAAATGGTAAGACAAAAGGTAAATTTAAAATTTTAGTTAATCAAAAGACAAAAAATAATATTTTCAATGACGAAATTAACGATCACAAGATCTTAGACTCAGCTCTAAACTTACAAAAAGAGGAAAAAGATAAAGTTGTAACTTTAGTGTCTAAGGATATTAACCTAAGGCTAAAAGCAAAGTCCCTTAATCTTAATGCTGAAGATTACCTAACAGGAAAAATAAAAAATTTAAACTCTCTTGATCTTGAAGAAAAAATATTAGAAAATATAAAATCAAGTATAGTAGATAAGGTTAATGATAATAATACTTTAGATAAAAAAGATATCTTCCCGAGAAAAAAATTAATTGATAATTCATACTACGTACTAAAAAATACAAGTAAGTCCGCCTTAGTTTATTTCGATGGAGATAAGGAAACAATAAACAAAGTGGAAAAAACTACAATTTGCGGTATTCAACCAAGGAATGCAGAACAAGCTTTTGCAATTCATTCTCTTTTAAATGACGATGTTTCCCTAGTTTCTATTAATGGAGTAGCTGGAACTGGGAAGACACTTCTTGCACTTGCCTCAGCTATCTCGCAGAGAAGAAATTTTAAGCAAATTTTTGTAGCTAGGCCCATTGTACCACTTAGTAATAAAGATATAGGTTACCTTCCTGGTGATATTAACTCAAAGATTAATCCCTACATGGAACCGCTTTGGGATAACTTTAAGTATATCCAGAACCAGTATAAGCAGACATCGAAGGAATTTAAAATTTTAAAAAATATGATAGAGTCAGAAAAGCTTGTTATTCAAACTCTAGCATATATAAGAGGAAGAAGTTTTTCTAATATCTTTTTTATTGTTGACGAAGCTCAGAATCTTACACCACATGAAATTAAGACTATAATTTCAAGGGCAGGAGAAAATACAAAAATTGTCTTCGCTGGAGACATCAATCAAATTGATACGCCTTATCTAGATTCTCAGAGTAACGGCCTCTCGTATTTGATTGATAAATTGAAGGGCCAGAGGCTCTACTCACATGTCACATTAAGAAAAGGAGAGAGATCAGATTTAGCAAATCTTGCCAACGAATTATTATAGATTTAATTTATATTGTGATATGATAGAGAGTAGAGAGGATTACAATAAACACTATAAACATAGTGTTGATAATCCCAGAAAATATTGGCAAGAATATTCAAAAAATTTTATGTGGAAAAATTCGCCAGAAAAGATACTATCCTGGAATTTTAATGATCCGGATATAAAATGGTTTGAGGATGGAACATTAAATATCACCGAGAATATTTTTGAGAGAAATATTAAAAATAAAGATGATACTGCTATAATATGGGAGGCTAATAATCCAAGCGAATCAAATAAGGAATATACTTACTCGGAATTATTTGATGAGGTTTGCACATTCGCTAACGTCTTAAAAAAGAATGGTGTTGAGAAAGGTGACAGAGTTATAATATACCTCCCTATGATACCTGAAGCCGCTATTTCTATGCTGGCTTGTGCCAGAATTGGAGCTGTCCATTCTGTAGTATTTGCTGGTTTTAGTGCAAATTCGTTATCTGATAGAATAAATGATTGTTCCGCAAAAGTGGTTATTACCTCTGACGGCAATTTTAGAGGTTCTAAAGTTATTAACGTGAAAGGTGTTGTTGATGAGGCATTAAAAAATTCAGATTGTGTCAAAAATGTATTGACAGTCATGAGAACTGGTTCAGACATTGATATGGTTAAGGGAAGAGACTTATGGTATCATGAGGAAAGTAAATTAGTTGATAATATCTGTACTGCAGAAGAGATGACTTCTGAAGATCTGTTATTTATTCTATATACTTCCGGATCAACTGGGAAACCGAAAGGAGTTGTTCATACATGTGCGGGATACATGTTGTATGCTCAATTTACATTTGAAAATGTTTTTCAGTATAGTAGAGGAGATACTTACTGGTGTACAGCTGATGTAGGGTGGATTACAGGTCACAGTTATATAGTCTATGGTCCCCTTCTGACAGGTGCTAAAACTATTTTATTTGAAGGCGTCCCAACTTACCCTGATGCATCAAGATTTTGGAAAGTTATTGATAAATATAAAGTAAATCAGTTCTATACTGCTCCTACTGCTATAAGAGCATTACAATCATATGGCGAAAAATTTATTAGAGATTCTGATTTATCATCATTGAAAGTGATTGGTTCTGTTGGCGAGCCAATAAATGAGGAGGCTTGGAATTGGTACAATGATAATGTTGGTAAAAATAATTGTCCTATTGTTGATACCTGGTGGCAAACTGAGACAGGGGGTATAATGATTTCACCTTTACCTAACATTATAGATTGTAAACCTACGTATGCAACATTACCTTTGCCAGGTATTCAACCTGTCTTACTAGATAATCAAGGTAATGAAATTTTAGAAAATAATGTTGAGGGGAACTTATGTATAAAATATCCTTGGCCATCAATATTAAGGACAACTTATGGTGATCACAATAGGTGTAGAGAAACATATTTCTCAACTTTTAAAGGATATTACTTTACTGGAGATGGTGCAAGGAGAGATGAAAATGGGTATTACAGAATTTTAGGAAGAGTAGACGATGTTATAAATGTCTCCGGTCATAGAATTGGTACTGCTGAGGTGGAGGATGCTATTAATCTCAATAAAGAGGTAATAGAATCAGCTGTTGTTGGATTTCCACATGAAATAAAAGGTCAGGGGATTTTTGGTTTTATAATTATAAAAGAATCAGAAAAGGAGATAGATTATTTTTCATCAATCAGGGAGACAGTAAATAAATATATCGGTCCCATTGCAAAGCCAGATCAGATTTTAATTGTTCCAGGCTTACCAAAAACAAGATCAGGGAAAATTATGAGAAGAATACTTAGGAAAATAGCATCCAATCAGTTTGATAATTTTGGGGATATTTCAACTCTTTTAAATCCAGATATTGTTGAAAAAATAATTTCTAATTATAAAAAGTTAAGTAAATAAGATTTATTCTATTCTGTCATTAATTTCGTCAGGTAACTTAGTATAGCTTCTTTCTTCTCTCTTAATCATATTATCAAGTTCTTCACTTCCAAATGTATCTCTATCACCTGTAAAAATTATCCTCCATATCTTACCCTTCTTTGATTCTGATATGTAAAGCGACCCGTCAGGACCTTGAGCGAGACCCATTGGGCGATATTTTGCGTCTTCCATGTCAACTAGAACTTCTCTTCTGGGGAATCCATCAGCAAAAATCTCTAAAGGTCCCGATGGCTTACTACCATCAAAAGGTATGAACCCGACCACATAGCCTGCCTGCGGATACGGAACTCTATTCGTTGAACCGTGAAATGCTATGAAAGCTCCGTCTTTATATCTTTCAGGAAATTGGTTTCCAGTATAAAAAAGTAAATCATTAGGAGCCCAATGTGCAGGAAGTCCCATTATAGGTTCAGAGTATTTATCTGTAAATTTTTTATTATCTCCGCCATACTCGGGAGCAACCATTCTTTTCATTTTAAAATGATCATAATAGGTGAATGGCCAGCCGTAATCGTCTCCTTCTTTAATCATCATAAACTCCTCCGCTGGTAGAACGGTATTATCCCATTCAGAATAAAACTGAGGCGCATGACTATGAAGAAAATCTCTACCATGATTTACTCCAAATAAACTATTTAATTTCTTATTCCATGTGAGCCCGACAACACTCCTAATACCAGTAGCGTATCTCTCACCATCTTCAATTGTTTGACCTAATTCGTTTTTATTAAATTTCCAGATCCCACCTAAAATGTCAAGTTGTTCACATGGGAATTCTCCTTTCACATCTTTTGTAGAGTAAGTGTTGGGTTTTGTGTCCCAGTCTTCACATGCATTTGTAGGTGCACTAAATGTTACATAGATGTTATCATCCTCATCGAATGCTAGTGATTTTGCATTATGCCACCTTATCGGGTATGGGTCTACTATAACCACCTCTGGTTTACCATCTGGGATTAAGTTAATTTCATCAAGCTTCTGTCTGTATATAACTAGCTCAGAACTATAATATAAATATCCTTCGTTTATCTTCATCTCTGTTCCAAACTTTCCGTCATTGGGATAATCACCAAACCTCTCAATTATATCTGCCTTCCCATCCATATCAGTATCCCTTAGAGCTACATTACCATTTCTTCCGGTAGCGGTCCTAAGTTTGACATAAATATCTCCATTCTTATTTACAGCTAGATGTCTCGATGGCCCCACACCCTCTGTTACCACTAATCCCTCGAAACCACCTGGTAGAATTAGTCCTCCATTATCTTTATCACCACTGATGGTATATGAATCTATTGTATTATAATTTTTTTCTCTTTTATCTGAGGAGCAACATATTATGAAGAATGTAAAAAAAAATAAAATAATTTTCCTAGACATAATTTTAAATTTAATATAAAAATCTATCATAGTAACATGGGTGGATTTTGAATTTTTTTTTAAACTTTATTAGATTGTAATATGGTTATCAGTTTCTTAGCTTTCATTTCGACGTTAATATTAAGTTTAAGTAATAATTTTATTGAAAATGATCTCTTTAGTGTAGAGATGTCTTTTTCTTTAGTCGAGGAGACTAAGAAGAAGGATGTTTACGAGATTAATTTTATAATAGTCAATAAAGTAAGTAACCCTTTGTATTATGTGGCTTCATATGAGAAGTCATCAAGTAATTCTCAATCAACTAACTCAATTAAAAATATAGATAATAATAAAGATGTAGGTTCTAGTATGTCAGAGGGTGATCAGTCAGCTCCTGCACCTTTATTTACCTCTGCCTATCAAGAAAGTTTCGGAGTAGCAAAAGTTGATTCTGAACCAGCAAGGACCTCAAGCAGTAATAAAGTTATTACTAACGAGAGTAAGTTGACCAATAAAAAAAAATCTATAAGCCCAGATTTAAATTTTATTCTTCAAAATGATTTTTTTAAACTGAATTTAAAAAACTCTAAAAATGGTAAGTTTTTCTCAGATGTTAATCAAAATCCAATGAGGCCAAATTTTATCAAGAGTAAAGAAGAATTTCAATTAGGAATAAAATTTAATAATCTGACTGAAAAGGAAGTAAATATTTATAAAGATATGTCTACCTACAATCCGATAATTTGTCAGATTCCAGTAGACGGATTAGTTAAAAAAACTATCCTCGAGACAAATAAAAAAAATGGAGTAAATCCTAATGATTTTTTTCTAACTTTTTCTAAAAATAAAATTAATATTTCAAAATTAAGTCTCGAGTTGGATATGACTTTTCATAAAACAATAGATGAGGCAGTAGATAAGTTCTTAGAGCTTCAGAAAGTGTTGAAAGAAAGTTTATAAGAATTTAATGATGAGATTTTTAAAGATAATAGTAGTGGTATTATTTCTTTCTTCATGTAGTACTGAGGAAGACGAAATTATTTTAACATTAGAATTAGATGAGTACGATCTCGAGGTAATCTCATATTTTAAAGAAATAGCACTAGGATTTGAGTTTGGATCATCTAGTAAGATAACCAGGAAGTGGTGCTCTGATTTAAAAGTTTATATTGGAGGCGAAAGTAATTCTATTTTAACTGAAGAATTAGATAAAATTATCACTGAGATTTCATCTCTTACAACAGATAACTTTAATATAGACGTAGTTAGTGACTCATCATTGTCAAATTATTATATTTTTTTTGGTAACGGAGATGATTATGCAGAACTTTTTCCTAATTCAGCAAGTTATGTCCAGAGTAATTGGGGTCTTTTTTCTCTGTGGTATAATTCGTCAAATTGCCTAAATAGGGGTCATATGTATGTTGATACATATAGAACTAATGTAACTCAAGCAATGCACTTGCTGAGAGAAGAATTCACTCAGTCTCTTGGTCTAGCAAGAGATTCTGATAAATATCTAAGTAGTATTTTTCAATCTTCCTGGACAGAGACATTATCATATACAGATTTGGATAAAGATCTTATAAGATTATTATATCATCCCAAAATGTCAACCGGTCTTGATGCTAATGCTGTCGATGGGGTTTTAAGTGAAATTTTATTAAGTGAAAAATAAATGGTATCTTCTTAGTATGAAAGGTGGGCTTTAGGCAATATCCCATACTCATTAAATTGTAATTAAAATTTTGAGGACTCGGAGGGAGTCGAACCCCCAACCTCCTGGGCCGTAACCAGGTGCTCTATCCAGTTAAGCTACGAGTCCTTGTTTTGCAAATTTAACAATTAATAACAAGTAGTAATTCCAATAATTTACATTATAAGATATATATGCATATATTTGCGACTATTACAAAATTATGCGTGTTTTTACTATAATTCTACTTACATTATTAAGCTTTAACATTTTCTCTCAAGATGCTAATCAAGATGAAGTTAATTTAAAAACAAATTTCAATATTCCAGGTTACTTAAAATTAAATTTTGGTTTTACTTTTATAGAGAATAAAGATCACTCACTGAAAACTGATGTCTTCCCATCAAGGTCCTTAGATTTATATTATTCAAAGCCAATTTTTTTTGGTGAAAACTTTTCCTTCAACCCAGGGGTTGGTATTTCTAGTGATAAACTATCCTTTTCTAATGATATAATTTTATCTGAGTCTACTGATATTGATGGAAATAGGGTTATAGTTGTTGATACATTATCATTTTCTCCTGAAAAAAACTCATTGAAGTCAACTTACTTAGTTGTACCACTTGATTTTAAGTATTATTTCGGGTCAGGTAAGTATGATAAGAGAAGATTTTTTGTTGGTTTAGGAGCTGAAATTGGCTTCCTATTAAACTCTTTAACTAAGGTGAAGCAAACTATAAATAATAAAATTAATACGGTCAAATTAAAGAAAGATTTCGGAATAAATGATTTAAAATATGGATTTTCACTAAAAGTAGGTGTTGGAAACTTTAATATTTACTACAAAAAATACCTCTCAAATTTATTCAAAGAAGATTCTTTGCCTGTATATGAGAGTATAAACCCAAATACTAATAAAGTCGGAATATCTTTCTCAATATTTTAATACTCTCTCCTAAGTCTTGCAACTGGGATCTCTAGTTGTTCTCTGTACTTAGCAACTGTTCGTCTTGCTACTTGATATCCTTTCTCATTTAGAATTTTTTCAAGTTTTTCATCAGATAATGGAGATTTTTTATCTTCACTTTCAATTATTTCCTGTAAATAATTTTTCACAACTTTACTGCTAATAAGTTCATCTCCTTTTTTTATCGTAGATTCAGAGAAAAAATACCTTAGTGGGAAGACACCGTAATCAGTTTGTGCTACTTTACTCTTAACAATTCTACTGACTGTTGAGATATCCATCTTAATAATTTCTGCGATATCTTTCAATATCATTGGTTTTAAATCATTCTCATCACCACTCTCAAAAAATAAATTTTGGATGTCAACAATTGTATTCATTGTTTTTAATAGTGTTGAATTCCTTTGATTTAATGCATCTACAAACCATTGAGCCTTCTCAATTTTTTTCTTTACAAACTCTAGTGATTCTTTTGAGTCACTGTCTTTATTTTTCTTTCTTTTTAAGTCATCATAAATTGTGATATAACTTTTATTTATGTTAATTAGTTTTCTGCCAAAAGCTAATTCAACCAAAAATTCATCATCATTTTTTTTTATTATAAAATCAGGAATTAAATATTCTGTAATACTTGAATCCTCCATGCCACCAGATGGCTTTGGATTAAGTGTTTTAATGAAATTAAAAGATTCATTTATCTCACTTTTTGATTCAGGATATTTTTGATATATCTCACTAAATTTTTTGTTTTTAAAATCATCAAAAGATTCAGTTATAATTTTCTTTGATAATTTATGGGTGGGGGATAAATCTTCTAATTCATCAATTTGTAAAATTAGACATTCTTCTAAGTTTCTTGCTCCTATACCAGTTGGTTCCAATTTGTGAATTTTAAATAGAATTTTTTCAACTTCTTCATAAGAAAATTCTATATTTTCAGTTAGAGCTATATCATCAATTATTGAATTAATATCTCTCCTGAGATAACCATCATTATCTAAAGTTCCTATAATCTGTTTGGCTATGGTTAGTTCATTTTTTTCTAATTTTAAAAAATTCAGTTGCTGCAATAAATTTTCTCTAAAAGATTCACTGTTTGATAAGGTATTTTCTTTTGAGTAATCTATTTCTTTATTGGACTTAGATGTATAATTATATTCACTGCTACTATTAAATTCAATATTATCTTTATTTTCATTTTCTTCTAGAGCTGGATTTTCCTCTAGTTCCTTTTTTATCTCTGATTCGATATTGGAGTTAGATAATTGTAGAAGTTTGATAAATTGAATTTGTTGTGGAGAAAGTTTCTGGGACTGATTTTGTCTTAATTGTAACTTTTGCATTTTAATATATTTCGATTACAAATTTATTATAATTAGTCTATTCTTTGAAATAAGATTAAATTATACTTTTTTTACCACTTATTAGACATGGATTTAAAAAGATCAAAAATCAATTTATTAACTGAGAAGAATATAGGTTCTGAAATCAAAATTTCGGGATGGGTGAGGACAAAAAGACAAAGTAAAAATGTCTCCTTCATTTCGGTAAATGACGGATCTTCAATTATAAGTTTACAAGTAGTTGTAGACATGAATTCTTTTGATATTTCTCTGGTTGATAATATTACTACCGGGGCCTCGATATCTGTATCTGGCAAGCTAGAAAAAAGTGAGGGGAAAAGTCAGAGCTTTGAACTTCTGGCCTCAAATATTAAAATTTTAGGTTTAGCAGACCCAGAAAATTACCCTATACAACCAAAAAGACATTCATTTGAATTTTTAAGAGAAGTAGCTCACCTTAGGCCAAGGACGAATACCTTTAGTGCCGTTTTTAGAATAAGGCATTCTATAATTTACTCTATTCATAAATTTTTTAACGATAAAGGCTTCTTAAATATTCATACACCAATTATAACATCGTCTGACGCAGAGGGGGCTGGAGAAATGTTTAAAGTGACTGCATTAGATCCTAAAGATAAAGACTTCAACTTTTCTGACGATTTTTTTTCTAGGCCTGTTAATTTGACCGTGTCGGGACAGCTTAATGCTGAGTTAGGAGCATTAGCATTATCTGAGGTTTATACATTTGGTCCGACTTTTAGAGCAGAGAATTCTAATACATCAAAACACCTTGCAGAATTCTGGATGATTGAGCCCGAGATGGCCTTTTATGATATACACGACAACATGGATTTAGCTGAGGAAATGCTTAAATATGTTATTAGTTATATATTAGAGAACTGTGATGATGACCTTAGTTTTCTTGAAAATTTTGAGATTAATGATGAGAAGTCTTTACCTCAAATTCAAAGGAATCAACAGCCTCTAAGGGATAGATTATCTAGTATTTTAGGAAAGAAGTTTGACAGGATATCATACACTGAAGCTTTTAATATTTTAAGGAACTCTAAACCAAATAAAAAAAATAAATTCGAATTTAAAGTTGAGGAATGGGGTATTGACTTCCAGTCTGAGCATGAAAGATTCTTAGTAGAGAAATATTTTAAAAATCCTGTTATCGTCAGAGATTATCCTAAAAAAATCAAAGCTTTCTATATGAGAACTAACGACGACGGAAAAACAGTAGCTGCAATGGATGTTTTATTTCCTACAGTAGGTGAAATTATTGGTGGCTCACAGAGGGAGGAAAGATACGATAAGCTTGTACATCGTATGGATGAAATGGATATATCAAAAGATGACTTAAGTTGGTATCTTGATACCAGGAAGTTTGGATCTGTAGTTCATTCCGGTTACGGTCTTGGTCTTGAAAGATTAGTCCAATTCATAACAGGAATGAAAAATATTAGGGATGTTATACCGTTTCCAAGAACACCTGGAAATTGTAATTTTTAAGTATTACTTTTTATCATCCTTAACTTCCTCGAAATCTACATCCGATATGTCTTCTCCCTTGTCTCCGGTTTTACCTTCTTTCTCGCCCTTTGAATTTGGTGTAGCTGACTCTGCACCTTGTTGTTCCTGAGTTGCTTTATATATTTCCTGGCTTGCAGCCTCCCAAGCTTTATTTAAATTCTCAACAGCAGTATCAATTTCATCAATTTTTTCCTCTTTATGAATTGCCTTTAATTTTTCAAGAGAATCTTCAATTGATTTCTTATTGGCATCAGATAATTTCTCTCCGAATTCTTTTAACTGTTTCTCAGTTTGAAAAATTAATCCGTCAGCTGTGTTAAGCTTATCAATTTTCTCTCTTTCTTTTTTATCTGTCTCCTCATTTGCTTTTGCCTCATCTTTCATTTTTTGGATTTCTTCCTCAGATAGACCTGATGAAGCTTCAATTCTAATATTTTGTTCCTTACCAGTTCCCTTATCTTTTGCAGAAACATTTAAAATACCATTTGCATCTATATCAAAAGTAACTTCTACTTGTGGTACTCCTCTTGGTGCTGGTGGGATACCGTCAAGGTGAAATCTTCCAATGGTTTTGTTGTCTTTAGCCATAGGTCTTTCACCCTGAAGAACATGAATTTCCACAGCTGGCTGGTTATCTGCCGCTGTAGAAAATACCTCAGACTTTTTAGTAGGAATTGTTGTATTGGACTCTATTAATTTTGTGAAAACACCATTAAGCGTCTCTATTCCTAGTGATAGTGGTGTAACATCTAATAATAGAACATCTTTAACCTCTCCAGTTAATACACCTCCCTGAATTGCGGCACCGATGGCAACAACTTCGTCAGGATTAACACCCTTGGATGGTTTTTTCTTGAAGAATTTCTCAACTTCCTCTTGGATCTTAGGTATTCTTGTGGATCCCCCAACAAGGATGATTTCGTCAATATCTGATACATCCATCTTAGCATCTTTCAGCGCTTTTGAGCAAGGTTCCAATGTTCTCTCAACTAATTTTTGAGTTAATTGCTCAAACTTAGATCTGGATAATGTTTTGACTAGGTGTTTAGGTACACCATCAACTGGCATTATATAAGGTAGATTTATCTCGGTTGATGAAGAACTTGATAACTCTATTTTTGCTTTCTCAGCACCTTCTTTTAGTCTCTGCAATGCCATAGGATCTTTTCTAAGATCTATACCTTCGTCCTTATTAAACTCGTCAGCCATCCAGTCAATTAATACACTATCGAAATCATCACCTCCTAGGTGAACATCACCATTAGTTGATTTAACTTCAAACACACCATCACCTAGTTCGAGTATTGAAATATCGAATGTACCACCACCCAGGTCATATACTGCAATCTTGAGATCTTTATCTTTCTTATCAAGACCATAAGCTAGGGCGGCAGCTGTAGGTTCATTAATTATTCTTTTGACTTCTAGGCCAGCAATAGTTCCTGCCTCTTTTGTTGCCTGTCTTTCGGAATCATTGAAATAGGCTGGTACTGTTATAACTGCTTCTTTGACTTCAGAACCTAGGTAATCTTCAGCTGTTGATTTCATTTTTTGTAAGATCATTGCTGAGATTTCTTGTGGAGTATATTTTCTATTACCAATTTTTACCCTTACTGTATTATTAGTTCCTTTCTCAACTTCATAAGATAGGTTTCTTTTTTCCTCATTTATATCCGAAAACTTCTTTCCCATGAATCTTTTTACAGAGTTTATAGTATTCTGGGGATTAGTAATAGCTTGTCTTTTAGCTGGATCACCAACTTTTCTTTCTCCTTTACCCTCATCAAGGAAGGCCACTATAGATGGTGTTGTTCTTTTCCCTTCACTATTAGGTATTACTACTGGTTCGTTACCTTCCATTACAGAAACACAAGAATTTGTTGTTCCTAAATCAATTCCGATAATTTTGCTCATAATTATTAATTTAAATTCATAGGTGTATACGACAAAAATTATGCCAATATTATAACATGACAGACTGTCAGTTATTTTTCAATTAGTGCATTAACCTTATTATTTAAGACCTCAACTATCCCTCCTGTAATTTCTAATGATTTATTATTCGACTTCTCGGAGTACCTTATGGTGCCAGTAGTTAATGAACTTATTATTGGAGCATGATTATTTAGAATTTGAAATTCACCATCAGTCCCTGGGAAAATTACAGTTTCGACCTCTCCACTAAATATTTTTTCTTCAGCAGATAATATTTCTAAAAACATCAAATTATTTTACTTGTTCTAATAACTTCTCACCGGCCTCAATAGCTTGTTCTATTGTTCCCTTGAGGTTAAATGCAGATTCAGGTAGATGGTCTAGTTCTCCATCCATTATCATGTTAAAGCCCTTGATGGTATCCTTAATATCAACGAGTTCACCTTTCACACCTGTAAATGGTTCAGCGACATGGAAAGGTTGTGACAAAAACCTTTGAACTCTTCTTGCTCTCTGTACAACTAACTTATCCTCTTCTGATAATTCATCCATACCAAGTATTGCAATTATATCTTGCAGTTCTTTATATCTCTGCAGTAACTCTTTAACTCTTTGAGCACAATTATAATGTTCCGATCCAACAACTTCCTCTGTCAAAATTCTTGAAGATGATTCTAGCGGATCTATAGAAGGATATATACCTATTGAAGCTAGTTTTCTAGATAAAACACTTTGGGCATCAAGGTGGGCAAAAGTTGTCGCAGGGGCTGGATCTGTTAAATCATCTGCTGGAACATAAACTGCCTGTACAGATGTGATAGATCCTTTCTTGGTTGATGTAATTCTTTCTTGCATGGCACCCATCTCCGAAGCAAGTGTTGGCTGATATCCTACCGCTGAAGGCATCCTACCAAGAAGTGCAGAAACCTCCGAACCTGCTTGCGTAAATCTGAATATATTATCTATAAAAAATAGTATATCTCTTCCTTGACCCTTGCCGTCTCCATCCCTAAAGTATTCTGCTAAAGTAAGACCTGATAAAGCTACTCTTGCCCTTGCGCCTGGTGGCTCATTCATCTGACCAAATACAAATGCGGCTTTTGAATCTTTTAATTTTTTTCTGTCAACTTTTGATAGGTCCCATGACCCTTTCTCCATAGATTCTTTGAATTTATCTCCGTAATCAACAATTCCAGCCTCTATCATTTCTCTTAGAAGATCATTTCCTTCTCTTGTTCTTTCTCCTACGCCAGCAAAAACAGATAATCCTGAGTAGGCTTTTGCGATATTATTAATTAGTTCTTGAATTAAAACGGTTTTACCAACTCCAGCACCACCAAATAAACCAATTTTACCACCTTTGTTGTATGGCTCAATTAAATCGATAACTTTTATACCAGTATATAGTACTTCAGCAGATGTAGTTAGGTCTTCAAATTTTGGAGCGTCTCTATGTATTGGTAACCTATCTTTTGTTTTGGGCTCTTCAATTCCATCTATTGTGGACCCTACAACATTAAAAAGTCTACCCTTTATATCATCTCCTATTGGCATTGAAATTGGCTGACCTAAATCCTTTACAGGCATGCCTCTTTTTAGTCCCTCAGTACCAGACATTGATATAGTTCTTACAGTATCCTCACCTAGATGTTGTTGTACTTCAAGCACTAATGTTGATCCATCGTCTTTCTTTATTTCAAGGGCATTTAGAATTTTTGGTAAGTTACTTTCTTCAAAAGATACGTCTATAACTGGTCCAATTACTGCAGTTACTTTTCCTGAATTTGACATGATAAATATTAGATGATTTAGTTATTAATAATAATAATGCGAAATTATAGTATAAATACAATTTTACAAAGCCATATATAAAGTTATTGTCAACTTTTTTGATCTTATTTTTTGAGCTCTATCCTAATTGTTGTTTTAGTATTTTTTATTGACTCAAAAACAAAAATTTCACCTTTGTGATAATCCGAAATAATCCTATTAACAAGGGCTAGACCTAACCCCCATCCTCTTTCTTTAGTCGTGAATCCAGGATCGAAAATTTTTTTAAAATCTGCTTTTTTAATACCAACACCGTCATCAATGAAATCAAGTATTATTTTATTCTTTTTTTGAAATAAATTAATTTTAATATTTCCAGTTCTTCCAATTGAGTCTATGGAGTTTTTGTAGAGGTTCTCAATTACCCAGCTAAATAATTGTTCATTAAAAGAAGTATTAATATTTTCTAAATTTAATGTAGTATTTATTTTTAATGTGAGTCTATTTTCCAGATAAATAATAGATTTTTCTATAGATTTTTTTAAATTTTGCTTTATTAATTTTGGTTTTGATCCGATATTTGAAAACCTATCTGTTATTGTTTTTAATTTATCTAAATCTTTATCTATTTCTTTACCCACATATCTCTTATCAACTTGTTTATTATTTTTCAATAGTTCGCTCCATCCAATTAAAGATGATAGAGGTGTACCTAGTTGGTGAGCTGTTTCCTTAGCCAATCCAGTCCATAGACTATCTCTCTCAGATTTATTTGAATAATAGAAAACAAGATATACTGTAAGTAGAATCAGGATGGTGAGTATAGAAATAAAATATGGAGCTAAAATAATTATTTCTAAGGTTTTAGAGTTGTTATAGTATATAAGTTGAAAATCTATTTTATTATCATTTTCATCAAGTATATCAATAACTATTGGTTGATATTTTTTCTTCATAGATAGTAGAGACTTTAATAAGAGAGCTTCATCAATTTTCTCAGGGGTTTTAGATATATTCTTAAACTCGATAATTTTTCCATCACTATCAGTGACTATTACTGGAATGGAGTGATTCTTTATTAGAATATCGTCAATAAAATAGTTAGCCGATTCGATATCACTATTTGCAATAATTTGTACGAATTTGGCATATCTGTCAATAGTTTTAAGTTCTCTTTCTTTAATTTCTTGAATGATTATATTAGAAAAATATACTAGAGACATAGCAAAAAAACCGATTACAATTATTAATAACGTCCTAAACTGTTTTTGATAATTTGAAATATTCAATTGGTAATTTTTGATCGTATAAATCTAAATAAAATTAATTTTATTTAGATCTATATCAACCCATGAAGTCTCTGACTCTATCAAAAAACCCTTTCTCTGATTTTCCTGGATTTGGTTTGAAGTTTTTAGAACTTCTAAGCTTATTGAGTAATTTTTCTTCATCTGAAGATAGTTTTTTTGGCGTCCATATGTTAACGTGAATTAATTGGTCTCCTGATAGTGAAGTGTTTAAATCCTTAATTCCCTTACCTCTTAACCTTAGAATTTTACCGGATTGAGTGCCAGATGGAATTTTTATTTTTACTTTCCCATTAAGAGAAGGGACTTCTAGCTCATTACCTAGTGCTGCATCTACAAAATTTATATATAAATCAAATACAACATTATTTCCATCTCTCTTAAAAGTATCATCTTCAATTTCTTCAATCAATATTAATAAGTCACCGGAAACTCCTCCACCCGGAGACTCATTACCTTTTCCACTCATGGATAATTGTACTCCGTCACTAACTCCAGATGGGATATTTATTTTTAAAACTTCTTCTTTAAATTGAAGTCCAGTGCTATCGACCCCTGGAGGTTTATTATCAATAGTTTTACCATTTCCATTACACTGATAACACGTAGAGGATGATACCATTTGACCGAGCATAGTGTTAACTACTTTACTTACTTTTCCTGTCCCATTACATACTCCACATGTTTTAAATGTTACACCTGGAGCGGTAATAAGTCTTTTGACTTTAATCTTCTTTTCTACTCCCGAAGCTATTTCCTGAATTGTTAATTTTAACTTAATTCTTAAATTAGTCCCTTTATTTCTTTGTCTTGAACTACTTCCTCCAAAAAAACTATCAAAAGGACTACCTCCTCCAAAAATATCTCCAAACTGCTCAAAAATATCTTCAACATTCATTCCTGCTCCAGAAAATCCACCAGGACCTCCTCTTAATCCATCGTGTCCAAATCTATCATATTTTTGCTTTTTTTCTGGATTACTCAATACCTCATAAGCCTCGGCTGCTTCTTTAAATTTTTCTTCTGAAGCCTTATTGTCTGGGTTTTTATCTGGGTGATATTTTATTGCAACCTTTCGGTAAGCTTTTTTTATTTCATCCTGGCTTGAGGATTTATTTACACCTAATATCTCGTAAAAATCTCTTTTTGACATTATGAACCTGTTACAACTTTTGCAAATCTTAATATGTTTTCACCAATAGTGTAGCCATCTTCAATTATATCAATAACCTTACCCTTATATTTCTTTTCTGAAGGGGAGCTAGTGATTGCTTCGTGAAATTCTGAATCAAATTCATCTCCTTTATTAATCGTCATCTTTTTGACATTATATTTATCTAAAGTGTTTGTCAGTTTTTGATATATAAGGTTCACTCCCTCCATTTCAGAACTTTTCTCTTTTTCTAGGGATTTAATTGCTCTCTCAAAATCATCAATAACAGGTAAAATATCATTGAGTAAATCTTTATTGGCTAAATCAATCATTTCAATCTTTTCCTTGGAAGTTCTTCTTCTGTAGTTTTCAAATTCAGAATAAAGTCTAAGGTATTTGTCTTTTGTATCTTGAAGTTCCTTTTTAAGGTTAATATCCTTCTTAGCTTTATTTGCTACAGTATTTTTTTTTGTATTTTTCTTTGTCATATTTAGATTAATTGCAAAATGTTTGCCAGAAATAAGTTATGCCATTTTGACTATAATAGTTACTTTAAATTAATTTTTTTCCAAACTATGTCTTTTAATTGATCAAGACCTAAGCCAGATACACTCGATATTTTAACAATATCATATTTGAGGTTTATCTTCAATTTATCTAATTCCTTTATACTAACAGTATCACACTTCGATATAGCAATAATAATTTTCTTTTTTAAAAGCTCTTTATTGTAATTCTCTAATTCTCTGCAGAGTAATTTAAATTCATTATTAATATTTGAGTCAACTGGTATTATAAATAGAAGTATTGAATTTCTCTCAATATGTCTTAAAAATCTAATCCCTAGTCCTTTCCCCTCAGATGCACCCTCAATAATTCCAGGAATATCTGCCATTATAAAAGATAAATTATCTTTATATGGTATTACACCTAGATTTGGAGTTAATGTAGTGAAAGGATAATCTCCAATTTTTGGTTTAGCTTTTGAGATTGATGAAAGTAATGTCGACTTTCCTGCATTCGGAAAACCAACTAAACCAACGTCTGCTAAAACTTTAAGTTCTAAATTTATCCATTCTTCGATTCCTTTTATACCGGGTTGACTGTATTGAGGGGCCTGTTTTGTAGATGTCTTAAAGTGAACATTTCCTAGCCCTCCTATGCCACCTTCTAATAATATTTTTTCTTCATTATGACTTAATATTTCGACAAATGTATTGTTGCTCTCAGCAGACCTAGCTATTGTGCCAAGAGGAACCTCAATAATTATGTCTTTTCCATTTTTACCATGTTTTTTATTTCCTTGGCCTCCTTCCCCGTTCTCAGCTTTTAAGTGTTTAGTATATCTCAGATGGAGCAGTGTCCATAGTTGACTATTGCCTTTTAATATAATGTCTCCTCCCTTTCCTCCATCACCTCCATCTGGTCCACCCAAAGGAACAAATTTTTCTCTTCTAAAACTTGATGAACCTCTTCCTCCATTTCCAGATTTACAGAAAATTTTTATATGATCAATAAAATTTGGGTTGCTCATTTTCCCTCTAATTTTGAGATAATTAATTCAAAGATTTCATCAATTGAACCAATTCCATCTACAGGGATATGTTTTTTGAGTTTTTTGTAGTGATTTAATACCGGTAATGTTTCCTCTTTATATACTCTGATTCTATTATTTATTTTATCTTCACTCTGGTCATCGACTCTCCCAGAAACTAGTGCTCTTTTTTTAATTCTTCTAATCAACTCTTTGTCATCTACCTCTAATGAAATTAACTTATCGATGTTTAAAGTTTTTTCATTTAACATCTCATCAAGGGCTATAGCTTGGTTTACTGTCCTTGGAAATCCATCAAAAATAAATCCTTTATTGTTATTATTATTTTCAATTTCTTCCTTGACCATGTTAATTACGACACTGTCAGGAACCAGATTTCCCTCATCCATAAATCTTTTAGCTTCTATCCCAAGGTGGGTTTTATTACCCAAATGCATTCTAAATAAATCACCAGTTGAAAGATGCTTTAATCTATATCTTTTAATTAATTTATCACTCTGAGTTCCTTTTCCCGCACCTGGTGGTCCAAACAATATAATATTCATTAGATATTAGTTTTATTCAAAGATATAAATCTAAATTATTTCTTTCAGCATTTTTTATAAGCTCTTCAAGATTAATTGCAGTAACTCCAGAGTTCATACATGCCATCCCTCCAGCCAGGTTGCACATTTCTGCAATAAATTTTTCAGGAAGATCTTCAGAGAATAAAATGGTGGCTAAAGAAATTACTGTATCTCCAGCTCCTGATACATCTACTATTCTATCTGTTTTAGTTTTATGATGTTTGGCTATTCCATTATTTAATATTAATCCATCTTTGGATAGAGTAATCATAATATTTTCAATATTATTTTCATCTTTAATCTTGTTTGATAAATAAATAATATCCTCAATAGATGTATTTTGATATTTATATGCATCTGATATTTCTTTTCTATTAGGTTTAAATAGATTAACATTTTTATAGTGAAAGAAATTATTTTTTTTGGGATCAACTGAAATGAACTTACTACTAGACTGTGAAATAACATTTTTAATAATTTCTTTATCAATTACTCCCTTGTTATAATCTTGAAGAATTATAATTTTAGTTTTTTCGAGATGCCTATTAATTTTATATAATAAATCTTTTTTAGAGTCAACTGATAATTCGTAAGTATCTTCATCATCTATTCTTAATAAATGTTTTTCATCAACAATTACTCTTTTTTTATTTGTTGTTTTTCTATTTGAGTCAACAATTATACCTGACCTTTCAAGGTTCTCTTCTTTCAATAATTTTATAAGGTTTTTCCCATCTTGATCATCTCCAACCACAGATATAAGAATGGGCTTCATTCCAAGGCTCTTCAGATTTAATGCAACATTTGCGGCCCCACCTAGCTTAATATTTTCATCAATCACATTTACAATTGGGACTGGTGCCTCAGGGGAATTTCTTTTTACTTTCCCCATCACATATGAATCGATCATAGAGTCTCCTATGACAACAACATTTTTATCTCTGATCTTATCAAAGATTTTTTTGATTTTCATTTAGATCAATTTACCTAGAGAGACTTTTATTCTCTCAGATGCTTCTATTAGCTCTTTTTCACTTGCCGAATATGATAATCTAATACAATTTGGCGCACCAAAATCTTCACCAGGAACTAGTGATACCTTTGCGTCCTCTAGTAAGTATAAAGAAAGTTCACTAGCACTGTTTATAACTTTACCTTCAGTAGTTTTATTTCCAAGGTAGTTTGATATCTCAGGAAAAAAATAAAAGGCGCCTTCAGGTTTGTTAAGTTTAAGTTTCTCAATTCGACTGAGTATGTTATAAACTATCTCTCTTCTTTTGAGATATTCATTTTTCATCTCTACCGCACATTCATTACCACCCTTCAAGGCTGCTAATCCTGCCCTCTGAGCTATAGAGCAGTTGGCAGATGTAGTCTGACCTTGCATCTTATTAATAGATTTTGCTATTGTTGGTGGGGCCCCTATGTAACCTAATCTCCATCCTGTCATCGCAAATCCTTTTGAGAAGCCATTCATAGTAATTGTTCTGTCATTCATACCTTCTAGAGAACCAATACTTGCATGCTTATCAGTAAAGTTTATGTGTTCATAGATTTCGTCTGATATGACAATTATATCAGGGTAATTAATTAAGACACTTTGATACTCTTTTAAATCATGCTGAGTAAACACAGTTCCTGTTGGGTTACAAGGGGAGCTAAAGATAACGGCTTTTGTCCTGTCAGATATTGCGTCTTTTAGTTGTTCAGGTGTTGGCTTGAAATCATTGCTAATATTTGTATTTATATATTTAGGTATACCATCAGCAAGGGTAATTATAGCTGAATAACTAACCCAAAATGGAGAGAAGACAATAACTTCATCTCCTTTATTAAGTATTGAAAACATAATATTAGTTATTGAATGCTTTACACCATTTGATACAACTATTTCACTTGGATCATATCTTAAATTATTTTCCTTGATAAATTTTTCCGATATAGCTTCTCTAAAGTCAAGGTAACCAGGGACTGGTGGGTAGGAAAAGAAATTACCAGAATCAATAGATTCTTTTGCTTCAGAGCAGATATGTTTGGGAGTTTTGAAATCGGGTTCACCTAAACTCAAGCTAATAACATCTACCCCTTTAGCTTTATACTCTCTTGCCATAGCTGCCATTGCTAGAGTAGATGATTCTTCAACTTTCTGTAATCTTTTTGACTCTAAATTTTTCATTGTTGTAAATTATAATTAATTCTCGAAGAGATACTTTTACCTAATGTGATTTCATCTGCGTACTCAATTTCGCCACCTATCGGTATTCCTCTAGAGATTGTAGTTATTTTAAGGTTATACTTTGAAAGCTTTTTTGAAATGTAAAAAGATGTAGTATCTCCGTCAAGTGTTGGGCTTAATGCAAAAATAATTTCCTTTATTTCACCTTTATCAATTCTTTTGACAAGGCTTTCAATATTTAAATTTTCTGGTCCAATTCCATCTATAGGAGATATAAGACCACCAATCACATGAAATAACCCGTTATAGTAGTTTGTATTTTGTATTGCAAGTACATCAGGCGTATCCTCCACAACACATAATAACTCTCTGTTAATTGATGTGCTCTCAATTTGGCAGTAACATCTACCCTCGTCACATATCATGTGACACACATGGCAGAATGTTGTTTTTTCCTTTAGGTCATTAATTGCTTTTGATATATCTTTTGAGAATTGTAAATCTTTTTTTAGAAGATATAAAGAAAGCCTTAGTGCAGTTTTTTTACCAATTCCAGGAAGTTTTGATATCTCAGTAACTGCATTTTCTAAAATTTTGGTTGGAAGCTTCATTAAAAAATAACTTCTATATGAAATCTAATTTTGATTTTGATTTAACTTTATTAAAAACAAACCCTAACATAATTGTTTTTTTCCAAAAATAGATATGAATGCTAATATTATACTTCTGATTTTTATAATATATTTTTTGGTACTATTATTTATATCAAATCTCACCTCGAAAAAATCAACTTTCACTGATTTCTTTAATGCCAACAGATCATCTCCCTGGTATTTAGTTGCATTTGGTATGATAGGAACTTCATTGTCAGGTGTTACCTTTATTTCAGTGCCTGGCGAAGTAGGGAGTTCTAACTTTAGTTATTTCCAGGTTGTTTTGGGCTACTTAGTAGGGTACTATGTAATAGCAAAAGTATTATTGCCTCTATACTATAAGCATAATCTAATTTCAATATATACTTACCTCGAAGATAGGTTTGGTTTTTATAGCTACAAGGCTGGCGCCTTTTTCTTTTTATTGTCTAGAACGATAGGAGCTTCATTTAGATTATTTCTAGTTGCTGGCGTTCTTCAAATTGCAATATTTAATCAATTAGGTCTTCCGTATTTCTTTTCAGTACTTATAACAATATTATTAATTTGGATCTATACCTTCAAAGGAGGGATTAAAACTATAGTTTGGACTGATGCACTTCAAACTCTTTTTATGTTATCTGCTGTCATCATTACAATAGTTATCATAACAGATAAAATGAATATTTCATTATATGAATCCTTTCATATGGTTAAGAATAGTTCCTATTCTAATATTTTTTATTTTGATTGGAGAGCCGGTAATGATTTTTTCAAACAATTTATTTCTGGAGCATTTATTGCAATTGTTATGACTGGCCTTGATCAAGATATGATGCAAAAAAATTTAACCTGTAGGAATCTTGGAGATGCACAAAAAAATATTTTCTGGTTTTGTGTGATATTAGTTATAGCAAATCTCTTGTTTCTATTCCTTGGAGCACTGCTATATCTTTACTCTGAATCAGTAAACTTTCAGTTACCTACAAGTACAGATGACTTATATCCTTTATTAGCATTAAATGAATTGGGTTTCTTAACCTCTATTATCTTTATTTTAGGAATTATTGCGGCTGCGTATTCAAGTGCAGATTCTGCTTTGACTTCATTAACTACTTCTTTTTCTATTGATTTTTTAGATATTCAAAAAAGGGATAACAAAAGAAGAATCAGGCTAATGGTACATATAGGTTTTTCAATTTTACTTTTTATTGTCATATTAATTTTTAATGAAATTAATGATGAAAGTGTAATCAATTCAATTTTTAAGGCAGCTGGGTATACTTATGGACCACTACTTGGTCTTTTCTCTTTTGGTATTTTTACGAAATATAAAATTAAAGACAAGTTTGTATTTTTTGTCTGTTTAATTTCTCCATTAATTAGCTATTTAATCAATATTTATTCTGAAGAGTTATTATTTGGATACAGGTTTGGTTTTGAAATTTTATTATTGAATGGTCTTTTAACATTTTTTGGCTTGTTTCTAATAAAGAAATAAGATCATAGTCTACTATTCAAATAATTATTAAATGCCGACCCAAAAGTATAGCTGATACCGACAGAAAACTCTGACCTGAAATCTGTTGCGATTTCTTGTTGTTGTAATAATAAATCTTCAATTGAAGCATTTCCCTTAGGTAAACTTAATTGGTCTCTAATTAGTTCTATCTCGCCACCTAGTCTCAATGACAAACCTTCAAACACCCGGATAGAAAACCAGCTGTCGAGACTAAAACTATTCTTAGATGGATCATGCAGAAATGATTTGCCTCTTAAAGTTGAATAGATTTCCCCCCACGGTTGTCTAAATCTAGTCTCAAAAGCAAGTTGATGGAGGTACACATTTTCTTCAAACTTATTATATATGGTTTCTTCAATATAATTTCTGTAGCCATAACCAATCCTGTAATTGATAACCATCTCTCTTCTTATAAATTCTTCATATGGAAAAAAACTATATTCAATTGCTGGTAAAAAATGATATCTAAAGTCTATATTTTGATAAGTGTCTCCACTTGCACCTGCAGTAAAACCTACTGACCATTTCTTACTAATACTCCAAACACTTTTAGCATTGAATGATTTTCTGTTTCTTTTACTGATATAAATATTATCCTGATTTTCATATTCATTATTTGATCTTTCAAAATCGACATCAAATTGTAATTTTATTTTTTCAGTAACTTTATCTGCATCTAATTCAATCCTAATATTTGATTCTTTCCTACTTGTTTCATTTTCAAATCTAGCATCACCAGAAGTCTGAAAAACCCAATTTTTCCATTTATCTGAACTCATTCCATAATATTCTTTTTTATTATCAACTGAATCAAATGAAATATTTATTTTCTCAGAAATGTCACTTTCAACTAAAAAATATATTAGACCGACATCAATCTTTCTTTTTAATGCGTTTCTAACCTCGTCCCTAGTAAATCTGGGATTTGTATCTAGATTAAGCGATAGTTCCCTTCCTTGGTAACTGTTTTTTCCAATAAAATCTAAAGAATATCTATTTCCATTATTTGCATTTCTATTTCTGTAGATAAATAATTGAATATCAGCAAGAGCTTGTTCTCTCACGTGATTGACAAAATTTATTTCGTTTTTTAGAAAATTATTGTCACATCTATCACACTTGATAAAGAGATTTTTTAAACTGCCCTGACTATTCACATTATGACATATGATGAAAGAAATTAGAATAAAAAATTTTTTCATATTATAACTCAAGCTCATTTAATGGGTCCCAAAATACTTCTTTGAAATTATCAATCCTATCTTTTTTTACTAAAATACCTTCTTCTTTAAGAAGATTTTCCATTGTCTCCTCTCCATGGAAATGATGTTTCCCAGTTAAAAGGCCATTCCTGTTTACAACTCTGTGAGCGGGTATAGATTGATCATGATGAGAATTATTCATGGCCCAACCCACAACTCGAGCACTTTTAGATGTTCCAAGATATCTAGCTATAGCACCATAAGACGTCACTTTGCCTGGTGGGATCAGCCTCACTACATCGTACACATTCTTGAAAAAATCTGATCTCAACTTGGAATTTAATATGCAGAGGAGGAGGGATTCGAACCCCCGGTACCTTGCGGTACAACGGTTTTCAAGACCGCCGCATTCGACCACTCTGCCACTCCTCTATTATAATCTTGGCAGCAAAAATATATTAATTACCACATTTGCCAAAAATACCCTTTAATTAAATTTAGATTTTAATTTGTTTATAGCAATATCAATACTGGTATTCCATTCAAATCCAACAAGAATAATTGATGAAATTACATAAACCCAGCCCATGTAAGCTATTAAAATCCCTATTGATCCATACAGTTTATTATATGTTGGAAAATTATTTATATAGTAAGAGAAGGCTAAAGAGATGACAACACACCCTACAGTTGAGATTATTGATCCTGAAGAAATAAATGTCCACTTATTATGTTTAACAGGAGCAAAATAAAAAATTGAGGTTATGAGTAAATAAAATGATATAAGGAGAGATAGAAGTTTATAGCTATTAATTGTATAATATTCTACATCTCTAAAAATATTATAATCTAGAATAATAGATATAATAAAATCACCGAGTGTTGAGAGAACAATTGCAATAATTGTAACTATAAAAAATATAAAAGTTAGCAGCATTGCAATTAATCTAGTCTCATAGAAACTTCGGTTCTCTCTAATCCTATGACAGCTATTAAAGGTCTTAATTAGTGTATTAAATCCATTCGAAGATAAGAATATTGATGAAATGACACCAACTGATAATAACCCTCCTCTTTTAGTTTCAACTAGATCTAGAATAGTATTTTCTGTAATACTAAACATTTCAGGGGGCATAATATTTTGTAGAAATATTAATATTTTTTCTGAATTGATTTCTGGTATCCAAGCATTAATGTACGGTATTAGAGTAAATAGAAAAATTATAAATGGAAAAGACGCTATTGTGAAACTGAAAGCTACTGCTAGTGATCTTTCAAATATTTCATCTTCTCTAAGTTTAATTTTAAATATTTTAAATACGTTATAATAACTAACTGTATTTCCTACCAAATAAAGTCTCTTAAATAATGCTCGTAAAAAGGTAACTATATTATCAAAAATAGATTTCATTAAAATTTATCTTTAATTATTTCAATCAGTTCTTTTGGAGTTCTTACTGGTCTTTTACTAGATAAATTAATGAATGTTAATGTTGTTTTTGCTGTATTAGATAATATATTATCCTGATTATAAATTTCATAAAAAAATATAATCCTTGAAGAAGGTATTTCTTTTATGCTCGTTTTTATGGTAATTTCCTCATCGTATTTAATAGATAAAATATATTTAATTTCTAAATTAATTACTGGCATCCCGATACCACTTTCCTCTAAAGTTTTATATGAAAACCCTAATTCTCGAAATAGCTCAACCCTTGCAATTTCATAAAAACTAGCATATCTACCATAATATACGTACCCCATTTGATCGGTATCTGAATATCTAACTCTTAATTTTATTTTTCCACTTATCATTATTTAAAAATTTTTCTACTGTCAAGGGCTCTTTGAAATTTTCTTGCATTTCTGTTATGTTCAGATAAATTTGTAGCAAACGCATGGTACCCTGAAAAGTCATCTTTGGCACAAAAAAATATAAAATTATGTTCTTCGTAATTAAGAACTGCATCTATATATTCTTTTGATACTAATCTTATTGGTCCTGGAGGGAGCCCCTTGTTAATATATGTATTGTAAGGTGACTTAATTTTTTTATGTTTATTTAGGACTCTTCTTATGGAAAAATCATCAGCAGCAAAAACTAGGGTGGGATCAGCCTGAAGCAACATATTTTTCTTTAGCCTATTTAAATAAACTCCTGCAATCCTATCAGCTTCATCTATCATCCTAGTTTCTGAAGCAACTATTGACGCAAGGACTGAGACCTCTTTCTGGTTTAGATTTATTAGATCTAGTTTTTTTAATCTTTCTCTATTCCAAAATTTTTTGTATTCGCCATACATCTTTTGAACTAAACCCTCAGGAGATACATTCCAATATATTTGGTATGTGTCTGGCAGGAAAATACTGATAATATCCTTATCATTAAAATTATCAAAATCATCTATGTTATTATTGATATAAGAAAGAAGATCATCTTTTGACATTTTCAATTTGTCTGATATTTTTTCAGCTAAATCTTCTATTTTTCTTGCATAGCTAAAAGTTAAATTTATTGGCGTTTGATTTCCAGATCTCAACATTGAAATCATGGAGTAATTGTTCATATTTGTTCTTACCTTATAAGCTCCAATCCTTATATTTTGTTGGTAGTCCATTAATTTACTTAAAAAGCTAAAAGATAAAATATCATTTATTATTGTATCTTCTTCCAATTGATTAACTAGAGATCCAAAGTCGGTATTCTCGTCAATTATTATGAATTTATCTTTGGAATTAATTAGGAAATTTGGCGAATATAACATCTGATATGTGTATACACTTATAGTGGTAAATATTGTAGAGAAGATAATTAGGGGAATTAATATTTTTTTTTTCTTCATTTTGTATTTAATTGTAAAGGTAATAATATGATTTTAGTTCAACCAAAATATCTTCCATCTGTAAATTTTTTCAAAGATTTCAATGACAATGAAATCAGCATAGCTATGGATTTAAGGTGTGATGATGTAAATGATATAAATAAAACAACTCTAATCAACTCAACTAACTCCTTTGATATTAAGGTGCCTATAATAATACCAAAAAAAGATTGCTACATAAAGGATATCAAAATAGATTTTTCAAACAATTGGATAAATAGTCACATCCAGTCAATTCAGTCCTCATATGGAAAATATCCCTACTATATATTTTATATTGATGAGATAATTGATAAAATCAAAACCAGACATAATTTCCTGGTAGACTTAAATCATGACTTATTGACACTTATACATAAATTTTTAAATTTTCAGACACCAATCCATATAAAAAACACAAAAACAACAAATAATGATAAAATAAATCGAAATGAGAGAAGTTATATCAATAACAAAAAACAAAATATTAAAGATATTAGAGAAAATTTTTTTCATGGCAAGGTTTTTGATTATAGTGTTAGTGTGATTGATTTGTTATTTCTTAAGGGACCCGAGTCGGGGTACTACATAAGAAATTTTTAAAAAAAAATTAATAGTTTTTTTATCAAAATAAGTTAATCTTACGTTACAATAGTATGGAAGCTAAATTTTCAAATAGAGTCAAAGAAGTAATTTCACTGAGTAGAGAAGAGGCCTTACGCCTAGGTCATGACTACATAGGTACCGAGCATCTATTATTAGGTGTAATAAGAGAAGGTGAAGGCGTTGCTATTGGCTTACTAAAAAAATTAGGTATTAGTCTAGAAGATCTTAGAGCATCTGTTGAGCATAATACCAAAAATACAACTTCATCTAACTTAAAAAATGTTACAAACATTCCATTAACTAGACAGACTGAAAAGGTCTTAAAGATCACATACCTTGAAGCTAAAATTTTTAAAAGTAAGTTGATAGGGACTGAACATTTATTACTTTCAATTTTAAGAGATGAGGATAATATTGCCACACAGATACTTGATAAATTTGACGTGACTTATGATGTTGTCAAGGAGCTGTTGGAATATCAAACAAGTAATCCTCAAGCTACTACATCATCAGAACCACTTGAAGACGATGAAATGTCAAATATAAAAGGTAGCGCAAAAGCAAATTCACCTAAATCAAAAGAAAAATCTAAGACTCCTATACTTGATAATTTTGGAAAAGACCTAACAAAGCTTGCTGAGCAAAACAAATTAGATTCAGTAATTGGAAGAGAAAAGGAAATCGAAAGGGTAGCTCAGATTCTTACAAGAAGAAAAAAGAATAATCCTATACTTATAGGTGAGCCTGGGGTAGGAAAAACTGCCATAGCTGAGGCATTAGCATTAAGAATAGTACAAAAGAAAGTATCAAGAATTTTACATAATAAGAGAGTGGTAACCCTTGATTTAGCGTCATTAGTAGCAGGTACTAAATATAGAGGACAGTTTGAAGAAAGGATGAAAGCTGTCATGACTGAAATAGAGAAGTCAGATAATATAATACTTTTCATCGATGAACTTCATACTATAGTCGGTGCCGGTGGAGCGTCTGGCTCCTTGGATGCATCTAACATGTTCAAACCGGCTTTAGCAAGGGGTGAATTGCAATGTATTGGTGCAACCACTTTAGATGAGTACAGACAATATGTAGAAAAAGATGGAGCCCTAGCTAGAAGATTTCAAGTAGTTGTCATTGATCCTACAACTCCTGAAGAGACTGAAAATATACTAGATAATATTAAGGATCGATATGAGACCCATCACAACGTCATCTACTCGAAGGAGGCAATTGAGGCTTGTGTAAAACTATCTGACAGATATATAAGCGATAGATTTCTCCCTGATAAAGCTATCGACCTGATGGATGAGGCGGGTTCAAGAGTACACATGCATAACCTTGATGTGCCAGAAATTATTGTAGATATCGAATCAAAAATTGAGGAAATAAAAAAACAGAAGAACCAGGTTGTACAAAATCAGAAATATGAGGAGGCCGCTCAGTTGAGGGATACTGAGAAAAAGTTACTCTCCGAGCTTGAAGAACAGAAGAAAAAGTGGATTGAAGATTCTAAGAAGAAAAGACATAATGTTGGAGAGAAAAATATTGCTGAAGTAGTATCTATGATTACAGGAATTCCATTGGAGAGAATTAAGCAGAATGAAAGTAGTAGGCTTCTCAATATGCCTAAGGAATTATCTAAAAAAGTTGTTGGTCAGGATGATGCTATAGATAAGCTTGTTAGAGCTATTAAAAGGACAAGGGTCGGTTTAAAGGATCCAAAGAAACCAATTGGTTCATTTATCTTCTTAGGTCCAACAGGTGTTGGTAAAACTGAACTTGCAAAGGTTCTCGCTAACTACCTTTTTGATAAGGATGATGCTCTTATAAGGGTCGACATGTCTGAATATATGGAGAAGTTTTCTATTTCTAGACTTGTTGGAGCTCCTCCAGGTTATGTTGGTTATGAGGAAGGTGGACAGTTAAGCGAAAAAGTAAGGAGAAAGCCTTACAGCGTTATATTATTAGATGAAATTGAGAAAGCACATCCTGATGTTTTTAACCTTCTTTTACAGATTTTAGACGAAGGATTCCTTACTGATGGTTTAGGTCACAGAGTAGACTTCAGAAATACCATTCTAATTATGACGTCTAACGTAGGCGCTAGGGACGTTCAGGACTTTGGTGCAGGTATAGGTTTTGAAACTAAGTCTAGAGCAGACAACATCAATGAAAACTTAAATTCTACTATTGATAAGGCGTTACAAAGAACTTTCAATCCAGAATTTATAAATAGACTTGACGATATTATAATTTTTAATTCTCTTACAAAGGATGAACTCTATAAAATAATAGATATTAATCTTAAAAAGTTATATTCAAAAGCTGACGAAATTGGTTATTCAATTGATTTAACTGATAAGGCTAAAGATTTCATTATTGACAAAGGCTATAATCCTAAGTACGGTGCTAGACCTCTTGAGAGAGCGATCCAAAAACATATAGAAGATGTTTTAGCTGAAGAAATTTTATCAGGAAAAGTTAAAAAGGGTGACTTAGTTCTTGCCGACTATGACAAGAAATCAAAAGCTATTAAGATCACAAAGTTAGATACCTCTAAAAATAAGCAGAAGTCTAAGTAACAAGACCTCCATCAACTTTTATAATTTGTCCGGTTATGTATGATGCTTGATCAGATGCAAGATATGCACACAGATTAGCTACGTCATCTACATTTCCAGCTCTTTTTAGAGGGATTGATTCAATCCAATCCTCTAATAATTTCCCATCTCCTTTACTAGTCATATCCGTTTCAATAAATCCTGGTGCTATGGCGTTACACCTTATATTTCTTGACCCTAATTCTAAAGCAATCGATTTTGTGAATCCATTTATACCTGCTTTTGAAGCGGAATAATTAGATTGTCCTGCGTTACCTTTTACTCCTACTATTGAGCTAATATTTATTATGGCTCCATCTTTCTTCTTCATAAATTCTTTAACTGCACTTTTAGTTAAGTTAAAGCATGAGTTAAGGTTTATATCTATTACTTTTTTCCAGGATTCTTCATCCATCCTAAGTAGTAAGTTGTCTCTTGTTATACCGGCATTATTAATTAAAATATCATAAGATCCAAAGTCATTTATCACATCCTCTATGAGTTGATTACTTTCTTCAAAACTTGACGCGTCAGATCTATATTTTTTAACTTTTACTCCAGATTTAATTGCTTTCTTCTCAACTTCGTCAGCTGAAGATTCACTGCTTAGATAAGTGAATGCTATATCACAACCTTCACTTGCAAATTTTTCAACAATTCCTCTTCCTATTCCTTTGGAGCCCCCTGTGATAATAGCTGTTTTATTTTCTAGAATTCTCATTATTATTTTTTCGTTCCCTATAAAATTATATAAACTTTTTTACAAATTTTAAGATAAAATTATCAATAGTTTTATAATAAATATTTAGAATATAAATTTGTCAAAAAATAAAACTATGTCATACAACTTAATTGTTATTGGATCTGGCCCTGGTGGATACGTAGCAGCTATTAGAGCTTCTCAGCTCGGAATGAAAGTAGCTGTAGTTGAAAAAGAATCATTAGGCGGTATATGTCTTAATTGGGGATGCATACCAACAAAGGCTCTACTAAAAAGTGCTCAAGTATTTGACTATGTAAGTCATTCAAGTGATTATGGCATAAATATTAAAGGTTCAAGTGTTGATTTTAATTCTGTAATTAATCGAAGTAGAGGCGTTGCTGACGGTATGAGTAAGGGAGTAAATTTTCTTATGAAAAAAAATAAGATAGATATTCTATCTGGATTTGGTAAACTTATTTCTAAGAATGAAGTTGAGGTCCAAGATGAAAAAAATAATAAAAATGTTCACAAAGCCGATAACATAATTATTGCCACTGGTGGTAGATCCAGGGAACTCCCAAATATAAAAATTGATGGTGAGAGAGTTATTGAGTATCGAAAAGCAATGACTCTAAAAAAACAACCAAAGTCGATGGTAATTGTTGGTTCAGGTGCCATAGGTTCTGAGTTTGCTTATTTCTATAATAGTATTGGAACTAAAGTAACATTAGTTGAGTATTTGCCAAACATTCTTCCTCTGGAAGATATTGATGTCTCAAAACAATTAGAAAAAACATTTCAAAAGTCCGGAATTAATGTGATGACAAATACAGAGGTCAAAGGAGTTTCTACAAACTCTAAAGGATGTAAAGTTACTTTCACTTCTGGAGAGCAGGACTTTAATATTGACTGTGATATTGTTCTATCTGCAGTTGGTGTTGAGACTAATATTAAAAACATAGGTCTGGAAGAACTTGGAATTATTACTGAAAAGGGAAAAATTAATGTTGATGATTATTATAGAACAAACATTGATGGAATTTATGCAATTGGAGACATAACTAAAGGACCCGCTCTGGCTCATGTTGCATCTGCAGAAGGTATTATATGTGTTGAGAAAATAGCAGGAAAAAACCCAGGTGTTTTAAATTATGATAATATTCCGTCCTGTACTTATTGTAGTCCTGAAGTTGCCTCTGTTGGATTTACTGAGAAACAAGCTAAAGATTTAGGTTATGATGTCAATGTTGGAAAATTTCCATTTTCAGCATCAGGAAAGGCAAATGCAGCAGGTCATTCTGATGGATTTGTAAAAGTTATATTTGATAAGAAATACGGTGAGTGGTTAGGTTGTCATATGGTAGGATATAATGTTACAGAAATGATAGCCGAAGTTGTTGCTGCAAGAAAGTTAGAAACAACTGCCCATGAAATTATAAAATCAGTTCATCCTCATCCGACCATGTCGGAGGCTATTATGGAAGCTACGGCTGCAGCTTACAACGAAGTTATTCATTTATAGTAGTCCCTTTAGTTTTGATCCAATATTGGCAGGCGATTCTGCAACAGTTAAGTTGCACTCTCTCATTATTTTCATTTTAGCCTCAGCTGTATCATCTTTTCCTCCAATGATTGCACCTGCATGACCCATTCTTTTTCCTTTTGGTGCTGTTTGGCCAGCAATAAATCCAACAACAGGCTTTTTATTACCATTTTCTTTTATCCATTTAGATGCCTCTGCCTCATAATTCCCACCAATCTCACCAATCATAACTATTCCTGAGGTATCATCATCATCCATAAATAGTTTTATAGCATCTAGAGTTGATGTGCCCACAATTGGATCTCCACCAATTCCAATGGCAGTTGATACTCCAAACCCTGCTTTTACAACTTGGTCTGCTGCCTCGTATGTTAAGGTTCCAGATTTTGAAACTATACCAATATTTCCTTTTTTAAATACAAAACCAGGCATTATACCAACTTTAGCCTCATCAGGGGTAATTATTCCTGGGCAATTTGGGCCAATTAAAGTGCATTTTTTATTTTTTAATGCCGATTTTACTTTAATCATATCTTTTACCGGAATTCCTTCCGTAATAGCAACTATAACTCCTATTTCTGAGTCTATAGATTCTAAGATAGCGTCAGCAGCAAACGCTGGAGGAACAAAAATTATAGATACATTTGCACCAGTTTCTAATTTTGCATTGTTTACAGTATCAAATACAGGTCTATCTATATGTTGTGTTCCCCCCTTTCCAGGTGTAACTCCACCAATTACATTAGTTCCATATTCAAGCATTTGGGTTGTATGAAAAGTTCCCTCTGATCCTGTAAAACCTTGAACAATTACTTTCGAGTTTTTGTCTACTAGAATACTCATTTTCTTATATCTGGCTCAAATATAAATCACTAAATTCCCTTACACAACCATATCCCCCCTTTGTCTTGAGAACTAAAGAAACATTTTCTTTTACGGGACTGGATGCGTCACTTGGACATGCGCTAAATCCTACAATTTTAATTAAACTCATATCATTAATATCGTCTCCAATAAAGCCAACTTCATCAAGTTTAATTTCTTCTTCATCTATCCAATCCATCAGAACTTTGTCTTTAGGTAAGTTACCAACATAGCATTTTTCTATACCGAGGTATGAGGCCCTTGACCTTATCCCATCGCCTCTTTCAGAGTGGCTAATTATCCCTATTTTAATATTATTTTTAATTAATTCATAGATCCCAACACCATCTTTTGCATTATACCTTTTTGACTCAATACCATTTTCGTCAATATAAATACCATTATCTGTCATTGTTCCGTCAACATCTAGTATTAATATCTTTATTTTAGGTATTTTCATATTAAATTTCTATTAACAGATTTGCAGACAGGAATTAAACTAGAGAACATTTCTTCAAATTCTTTAAAATTAAGTTGTTGGGAGGCATCAGACTTGGCAACTGATGGGTTTGGATGACTTTCAATTAATAGGCCATCAATCCCCATTGCGACACATGCCCTTGTTAAGTCAGGAACACCGTAGCTGTATCCCATGGCATGACTAGTATCTAGTATGATTGGTAAATTAGTATATTCTTTTAGAAAAGACACACCACATAAATCAAGGGTAAATCTTGTCTTTGTTTCAAATGTTCTTATTCCTCTCTCGCATAAAATTACATTTTGATTACCTTCAGATAATATGAATTCAGCTGCCTGAACAAATTCTTGCAAATTTGACCCAAAACCTCTTTTTAAGAGAACAGGTTTATTCTGTTGACCTGTTTCTCTTAAAATACCATGGTCGTACATAGCTTTTGCACCAATTTGAATTATATCTGTGTAGTTAATCACATCTTCTACGTGAGATGCGTCCTTTACCTCTGATATAATATTAAAACCATACTCATCCCTAATATCCGATAACATTTTAAGACCATCTAAACCTAAACCTTGGAAAGAGTAGGGAGAGGTCCTCGGCTTAAAACATCCTGCTCTTAAGGTTGTCAATTTTAATTTTTTAAGAAGATTAGCTGATTGTCTTATTTGTTCTCTACTTTCAATCGAGCAGGGCCCTGTAATCATTAGTGTGTTATTAGTATTTCCACCAATTTCAAAGTTATTTATATTAACAGTCCTTGTTTCCTTGATATAATCTCTACTTGATAATTGTATGTCTGAATCAAGAATATGGGTGCTAGATATATATTTTTTAATATTTTGATCAATAGTTTTTTTCTTTGATGAAGTTACGATAAGCTTATTTTGATCATTAAAGATTAGTTTTCCCTCCGTCTCTTCAGCTATTTTATTTGCATCTTTGGCTGATGTGTCCTCTTTCAAATGTATAATCATGATTCGCTTTTTATTAGGTTAAAAAATGTGACAAGTCCCACTAATTTTTTTGAATTATTTATTACAGGTATAAAAGATATTAGAAAATTCTTATTTTGAATAGTACTTAACATATTATTAATACTGTTACTTTCTTTAATTACGATAGGATTATCATTTAATAAATTGTGAGCTTTAAGATTTTGAAAATGATTAAAATCATTTAGCAATCCTTTTCTAATATCAGCCATACTGATAATTCCTAAAAATTTCATATTCTCATCCTCTACACATACAAAACCAAGATCATACTCTTCAATTTTAATTAGAAGATCTTCAACACTACAATCCCTGTTAACAATAGGAATTTCCTCTCTAATCTGCATAAACTCCTTTATTTTAATTTCAGATGAAGTTACCGAGGATTTTAACTCTAATAGTGACTTTGCAATATCACCGTTGACCAGATAAGATCCTGACACAACTGATTTTACCCCATGAATTCTTAAAATAAATGCAATTTCATCATTTACACCTCCATCTATATGAATTTTTTTTGATGGATAAGTACTTTTAAACTCTCTAATTTTTTTAAAATTTATGTTATTGAATTTACCTCCGCTCTCTCCAGGGATAGTGGTCATAAGTAATATAAAATCACAAAAATTTTTGTATTTGTCAAATTGATTTATTGAGGTATCTGAGGTAATAGCTATCCCATATTTTGTATGGTTTGATTTAGAAATATCTAATTCCTCAACCATATTTTCTAATTGATATGTTACATATTCTATTTTGTAGTCTTGAATAAATTTGGAGTATTTGTTCGGATTATCTGATATAATATGGAGGTCAATAGGTTTTTCACATAAATTTCTAATTTGTTTTATGTCTTTCTCTATTTTCTTTAATTCATTTTTATTGTCATTAAAGTCAACATGTAGCATATCTACATTGTAGTTATCTAAATCTTTTATGAGGGTCTCTAACGTTCTGTCATTATTAGAGTAAACTGATGCTGATATTTTCATTTTGCACTCAAATATAATTCACTTATATTCATTGAGTAAAACATTAATAATCTAATTTTGTATTAAATATCAATAATGAACAACATATTTATTTTCATTAACTTAATAGTTGCCTCGTTTTTTTTATTTAGTTGTGGTAATGAGAACTTGGTTTTTACTGAAGAAGTTGATGATCTTAAAATTGACTCTTTAGCGCCTTTCTATCATGGTGTAGCATCTGGTGATCCGTTAGAGGATAGGGTGATAATATGGACAAGAGTAACACCAAAAACAAAATTAAATAAAGTGCCAGTGAAGTGGAAGATATCCTCTGCTGCTGATTTTAAAAATTTAATAAATGAGGGTGTATTCGTAACAAATATTGATAGAGATTATACAGTGAAAGTTGATGTGGATAGATTAAGTCCCGGAGAGACTTATTATTATAAGTTTGAGGCATTTGGTACGGAATCTATTGTAGGTAAGACTAAGACAATAAGTAATCTAACTGATTCTCTTAGGTTTGCAGCAATAAGTTGCAGTGATTACCAGAGAGGATTTTTCAATGCTTATGCGTCTCTTGCTTATGAAGATCTTGATGTAGTTATCCATTTAGGAGACTACATATATGAGTATAAATCTAGAGACTATAGCAACGGAATATTTGAAAGGTTACACCTACCAGATAGAGAAATTTTATCATTATATGATTACAGGGTTAGACATTCTCAGTATAAATTAGATCCTGACTTAATTAATGCCCATAAAAATCATCCCTTTATTTTAATATGGGACGATCACGAAACTACAAATGATACTTACAAAGATGGTGCAGAGAATCATCAGGAAGATGAAGAGGGAAGCTTTTCTAAGAGAATTTCTTCCGCGTTACAAGCTTACTATGAGTGGCAGCCGATAAGAGAAAAACAGAAGCCATATAGAAAATTTCAATTTGGATATTTGGCTGACTTAATAATATTAGAGGAGAGGCTTGAGGGAAGAACAAAACAGGCAGAAAGCTTGGAGGATACATCATTATTTCTTCTTGATCGGACTATGTTAGGAGAAACCCAACTCGAATGGTTTCTTAGTAATTTGTCGGATAAGAGTTCCCAATGGAAAATAATAGGAAATCAAGTTATTTTCTCATATTTAAATTACGGACGGCCTGACTTTAATATAAATTTAGATTCATGGGATGGGTACCCTGTTGAAAGACAAAAAATTGCAGATCACATAATTAAAAATAATATTGATGATGTAGTTTTCCTAACTGGTGACACACATCAGTCTTGGGCCTTTGAGGTAAATCATATACCTCTAGAATCTAATATTCCCATCAAACCTTATGCGTTGGAGTTTGGTACCCCTAGTATTAATTCTGGTAATTCAGATGAGAGGTTTTCAAATGTTCCTATTCAAAATTTAATTGATCATGAAAATTATATTTTAGATAAGTCTATTAACCCCCATCTTAAATATACTAATACAAGAGATCACGGCTATCTCATAATCGATTTAAATAGAGATAGAATTAATGCAACTTGGAAGTATGTAAAAACACTAATTAGAAGGGATAAGTCGATAAAAGAAACTATTCAAATTGAAAGTAATTCAAAAAGTAATAAGCTAAGAAAAATCATTTAGCTGTATGAAATTCTTTTATTATCTATTTTCAAGATTACCAATTAGAGTTCTGTACATATTCTCTGATATATTTTATGTATTTATCTCTAGATTTTATAGGAAGAAAGTTGTCGACGAAAATATTAGGAACTCTTTCCCTAACTTATCTGAAGTTGAGTACAATAAAATTAAAAATAGATTTTATTATAATTTCTGTGATATTTTCTTTGAGACAATTAAATCTTTTTCAATCAGAAAGAGTGATATATTAAAATCTGTGTCCTTCAAAAATATAGATATAATTAATAATCATACATCAAATAATGAGAGGGTAGTTTTTTTAACAAGCCACCAATGTAATTGGGAATGGTTATTACTCTCATTAGAATTAAATTTAGATAAAAGAATGCATGCGGTATATAAAAAATTATCAAATAAAAAATTGAATGATATAATATTTAAATCAAGGTCAAGGTTTGGAACAATTATGGTTGAATCCAAAGAAATTATTTTTAAGTTAAGGAGTGATATTAAAGAAATAAGCACTTTAGGAATAGCTGCTGATCAATCTCCAAACTCTAATAATAGAGTAGAGTGGGTAAGGATGTTAAATCAAGATACAGCTTTTTTTGATTCTATAAATTATATACCAAGATTAACAAATAGTGTAGTTTATTTTATTTCAATGGAAAGAAAATCAAGAGGTAAGTACGTTGCTGAATTTATTAATATTTCTAGCCTTCCACATAAAAAAAATAAATCTATAATAAATGAATATGTAAATCATTTAGAGAATAAAATAATTCAAAATCCAGGGGATTGGCTTTGGTCTCATAAAAGATGGAAACTAACCAAATAAAATAGATATTTATTGTCTAATTTTGAATTTAATACCTATGGAAAAAATAAGAAATTTTTCTATTATAGCTCATATAGACCACGGAAAGAGTACCCTAGCAGATAGACTTTTGGAGTTTACTCGAACTGTTGATTCAAGGGATATGACAAACCAACTTCTTGATAATATGGACCTTGAGAGGGAGAGAGGAATAACGATTAAATCTCATGCGATTCAGATGTCTCATAAACATGAAAATTCAGTTTTTACTTTAAATCTGATTGATACTCCTGGTCATGTAGATTTTTCGTACGAGGTCTCGCGATCAATCGCATCTTGTGAAGGTGCACTTCTTGTTGTAGACGCCTCTCAAGGTATCCAGGCTCAAACAATATCAAATCTATATCTCGCTTTAGAGCAAGGCTTAGAGATAATTCCTGTTCTAAATAAAATCGACTTACCAGGTGCAATGATTGAAGAGGTTTCAGATCAAGTTATTGACTTGATAGGTTGTGAAAAAAATGAGATCCTACATGTTAGCGCAAAAGATGGAATTGGAATTGAAAATTTAGTTAGAGAAGTAATAAATAAAATTCCACCCCCACGAGGAGATGATGATAAACCTCTCCAGGCTATGATTTTTGACTCTGAATATAATTCTTACAGAGGGATTGAGGTGCTTTTCAGAGTTTTTAATGGAAAAATTAGGCAGGGTGATAAAGTAAAGTTTGTTAATACGGGTAAAGAGTATAATGTTGATGAGATAGGAATCTTAAAATTAAAAAAAGAGTCTAAAAATGAAATTTCATCTGGAAATGTTGGGTACTTAATCTCTGGTATAAAAAATGCAAAAGAAGTTAAAGTGGGTGACACAATCACCCATAGCAAAAATGATACAATTGATGCTATCAAAGGTTTTGAGGATGTTAAGCCAATGGTATTTGCAGGAATCTATCCCGTTGATAGCTCTGATTATGAGGAGTTAAGAAACTCACTCGAAAAATTACAATTAAATGATGCCTCTCTCGTCTGGGAGCCTGAAACCTCTGCTGCTCTAGGATTTGGCTTCAGGTGTGGATTTCTTGGTATGCTTCATATGGATATTATCCAGGAAAGGTTAGAAAGAGAATTTGATATGTCTGTTATTACAACAGTTCCCTCTGTTGAATTTAACTGTTTCAAAACAAATGGTGAGATGACAAGTATATATGCTCCCTCTGAGATGCCAGAGCCAAATGAAATATCTAAGATTGAGGAGCCAGTAATTACTGCCCAGATAATAACTAAATCCGACTTTATAGGTAGTGTTATTAAACTCTGCATTGATAGAAGAGGTATATTAAAAAATCAGGTTTATCTCTCAAAAGATAGAGTAGAGTTATCATTCACATTACCATTATCTGAGATTGTATTTGATTTTTATGATAAGTTAAAATCAATTTCAAGAGGATATGCATCTTTAGATTATGATTTATCTGGATTTTCTGAATCTAAAATGTCAAAATTAGATATTATGCTCAATGGGGATAAGGTTGATGCTTTATCTGCGATTGTTCATAGAGATAAGGCATATAGCTGGGGAAAAAAATTATGTGAAAAATTAAAGGAGTTATTACCTAGGCAAATGTTTGAGATTGCAGTGCAGGCATCTATTGGAAATAAAATTATTGCTAGAGAAACAGTAAGGGCTTTGAGAAAAAATGTCACTGCAAAGTGTTACGGTGGAGATATAACTAGGAAGAGAAAGCTTCTTGAGAAACAGAAAAAAGGTAAGAAAAGAATGAGGCAAGTTGGGAATGTTGAAATTCCTCAAAATGCCTTTTTAGCAGTATTAAAAATCGATGAGTAATTTAATTGACGGGAAAAAAGTTGCAGGTGAAATTAAAGATGAGATATCTAAACTTATTTCAGAATCTATCTTTAGAGGTAATAGAGCACCATCCATAAAAATTGTTTTAGTCGGTGATCATGGTCCAAGTAAGATATATGTTAACGCAAAATTAAAGGCATGTGAGAGTGTTGGGATAGAGGCAAAGTTAATAAGTTTAAACGATAACATTAAACAAGATAAATTATCAGAATTAATTGCTGATATGAATAAAGACGAAGACTTAGACGGATTTATTGTTCAGGTACCGCTACCGAATCATTTAAGTGTCCAAAAAGTTATTGAGTTAATAGATCCTTCCAAAGATATTGACGGATTCACAAACGACAATATAGGTAGTATTTCATCAAAAAATAAGAAATTGATGCCTGCTACTGGCTTAGGTGTAATGACACTAATTGAAAGGTATGGTATTGATATTGATTCAAAAAAATGTGTTGTCTTGGGAGCAAGTAGAAATGTTGGTGGAGCAATTGCTCAGATGTTAGTTGAAAAGGAGGACGCAACTGTTGTAGTCTGTAATAGTAAAACTAAAGACATTAAGTACTTTACCGCAGATGCTGATCTAATTATTTCTGCTGTAGGAAAGCCAAAACTTGTGACGGCTGATATGGTAAAAGATGGGGTAGCCATAATAGACGTAGGAATTTCAAGAGTGGAAGACTCCTCAAAAAAATCAGGATATAAAATAGTTGGCGATGTCGATTTTGATAATGTAAGAAAGAAGGCGAGCCTTATTACTCCAGTTCCTGGAGGTGTTGGCCCAATGACCATTGTATCTTTGCTACAAAATACTCTAAAGATTTATTGTGAAAAGTTCAGTATTTAAAGCTTCATTTCCTGTGATGGAATCGTTCTATAGCATTCAGGGGGAGGGCACTCATTCTGGTAAGCCATCCTATTTTATAAGACTAGCTGGGTGTGATGTAAACTGTGACTGGTGTGATGTAAAAGATTCTTGGGAAATTGATAGTAGTCAATACAAATCCATTGACGAAATTACTAATGAAATCAAAAAATTTTCTACAGACCTCGTAATTATTACTGGTGGAGAACCCTTAATGCATAACTTAACAGATTTAACATCTGCGCTCAAAAAGCTCGGAAAAAAAATTCATATAGAGACATCTGGTACACATCCTGTTTCAGGATATTTTGACTGGATATGTTTCTCTCCAAAGAAATTTAAGAAGCCTCTTGATGAATTTTTTAAAATATCTAACGAGCTAAAAATTATTATAAGTAAAGACTCAGATTTTAGTTGGGCAGAGTATTTACTGAGACAAATAAAAAATAAACCTGAACTCATTCTTCAAGCAGAATGGTCTAAGTCCGATATAATTAATCCAAAAATATTAGACTACATTAAATTAAATCCAAAGTGGAGAATATCTCTTCAAACACATAAATACCTTCATGTCGAGTAAATTTTTATTTATTTTTTCTTTCATATTTTTCCTCGTGAGCGATTGTGTATTTTCTCAAAACAAAAAAAAAGCAGTAAAGTTTTATACGGAAGGAAATAATTTTTTTAAAGTAGGAGATTTTGAGTCAGCCATCAATTTTTATCTAAAATCGTACAAGGTTGATCCGAATTTTTGTTCAGCTATTTTTAAGTTAGGGTTATCGTATAAAAAAATTAATAAACTTGGAGATTTTAAGAAATGGTTCCTTAGGTACACTAATTTGAAATGTTCAGAAAATATAGATGAAGTAAACTACAACTTAGGTGAATTCTTTTTCATGTCTGGAGAAATTTTAAAATCAAAGGAGTTTTTTTTACAAGTTGAAGACACTCTTAAATATATTTCATATCCAAAATATCTAAATCACATAAATTATAATTTATATAAGGATTTACCAGATCTAATAAGTTATGATTATAAATCTGCGATAAGTGATTCTTACTTACAATATTCTCCCCAGTATGATGTAATATCTGAGGAGCTCTATTACACAAAAAGAAAAGGTAACAATCTTTTTGATGACGAAGATATATCTTCATTCTCAGTTATTGACAATACAATATTATTAAATAGCAGTGTCTCCTTTCTTAATACAGAAAATAATGAGGGATCTCCTACAATATCAGATAATGGTAGATTGTTAATATATACATCATGTGAAATGAATTTTAAAAAAAATTCTTGTGATTTATATTATCTCGAGAAACGAGGAAATTCCTGGACTGAGCCTATGAAGATGTCAGAAAATATAAATTCAGACTACTGGGATTCTCAGCCCTTTCTTTATGGTGATATGCTCTTTTTCGTATCAAATAGACCAGGGGGAACTGGGGGAAGAGATATTTATTTCACAAAAAAAAGTGGTGGGGAGTGGGCAAATGCTGTCAACTATGAAGAAGTTAATTCTAGTTATGAGGAGGTATCACCTTTTATAAGAGAAGGAATATTATATTTTTCTTCTAATAGGATTAATTCGTTTGGTGGATTTGACTTATTTCTACTTGATGGTCTAGAATCAAAAAATAAAATTGTTTTAAACCTTGGTTCATCAATTAATTCACACTTGGATGAATCTTCTATTTACCTGACAGATGATTTAATTTTTTACACTTCTGAAGATAAATTAAATCAAAATATAAAATCTCAAATAATTGTGGGGAGGTTAAGTAAAAAATATCAGTCAAAAAATGAATATACGGTTGTAGAAGCTTTTGATCTTATTTCAAGTAAAGAATTATCTGGAAATATTTTAGCTAGGAATAGTTCATTAGAAATAAATTTTAAAACTAGTACACCAATTGATAATAACTATCTCAAAAACTCATTTGCAGTTCTAGATGCTGATGGATATATACCAAAAGTAATTTCACTGGATGAAAGAGATACAATATCAATTTATTTAACTCCTTTTAAAGACAATATAATACTTGAAAATATTTATTTTGATTTCGATAATTATATCTTAAATGATTTATCAAAAAAATATATTGAGGTAATTTTTGATTGGTTAATAGATAATCAGATTAAACAGATTTTAATTTCGGGGCACACTGATAATATTGGAACTCAGGAATATAATAAAATTTTATCAGAGAAGAGGGCAAAATCGGTCTATGAGTATTTGGTTTCATTGAGTAATAAAAAGTTAAAAATTAGCTATAGAGGTTATGGGAGTTCGAAGCCTTTGAAAGTTGGTTATGATGGACCAAAAAATAGAAGGATAGAATTTACAATTATTCATTAGAAAATAGAAGTAATCATACTCTATTAATTCAATACCCTATTTTAAAATAAATGAGAAATATTTGATTTTTCATTTGTTATTATTAAAATAGCCAATGGGTTTTTTGTTAAAAAACCTTAAAATATTTGTTTCCTTGCTCTAAATGAAGATTTTGGGTTGGGAGACTTATCTTCTTTTTTTTATTTTTTGGACATTATTTGCCAAAAATGATAAAGAGAATGAAATTTATTGTTAAACAATTATTAATTAAATAATAACTAAATAAACAATTAAACTATGTTTAGAATTTTACTAGTTAGTTTCTTGTTCTTGGCTTCAAATTTATGGGCTCAAGACAGAACTATTTCGGGTACCGTATCATCGGACGAAGACGGAAGTGGTCTTCCTGGTGTTAACGTTATCCTACAAGGTACAACTGTTGGTACTACTACAGATGTCAACGGTTCCTTTTCACTAGGTGTTCCTGGTGATGGAGGTACCTTAGTATTTTCATTTATTGGTTTAGCGTCGCAAGAAGTTGCAATTGGTGCTAGATCAGTGGTGGATGTAGTTATGAGCTCTGATGTTGAAGAACTTCAGGAAGTTGTTGTAACTGCATTGGGTATCACCAAAGAAAAAGCTGCACTTGGTTACGCAGTTACTTCTGTTGGTGGTTCACAGCTTGAAGCTAGACCCGAAGCAGACATAGCTAGGTTGTTGAGAGGTAAAGTTCCTGGTGTTGATATCACTTCACAAAGTGGTGTCTCTGGAACTGGTACTAATATCATTATTAGGGGATATACCTCAATTTCAGGTTCTAACCAACCTTTATTTGTATTAGATGGTGTGCCAATTGACGCATCAACTTATTCTGATAGAGGTGTTACTAGTGGTGGTGCTACCGCTTCTAGTAGGTTCTTAGATCTTGATCCAAACAACGTAGCAGAAATTAGTGTGCTTAAGGGATTAGCTGCAACCGTACTTTACGGTGAAGCTGGTAGAAATGGTGTAATCCTTGTAACGACGAAAACAGGTCAAATTGGATCTACGTCAAACAAAGGATTAGAAGTTTCATTTAGTCAATCGTACTATGTAAATCGGGTAGCTAGTGTACCTGATGACCAAGATCAGTATGGTAATGGATGGCAAAACAGAGCCTCATCTGCTTTCAGTAACTGGGGTGCTCCTTTTGACCAACCTAACAGAAACAATCTTGTTGATGGAACAGTTGCACACCCTTATGATAGAGCAATATGGAATGGTGTTTTCCCTCAGTACGTTGGTGCTAGATGGAAATACCAAGCTTATGACAACTTACAGAATTTCTTCGTAGACGGTTCTCAACAAAATACTTCTATTGGTATCAACGCTCAAGTTGGTTCTTCATCAATAAAAGCTAATTATGGTTGGACTAAGGACAATGGATATATTCCATTTAACGACTACAGAAAGCATAACTTCTCGTTAGGAGCTAATACTCAGCTTGCGAACGGTTTAAAAATTAGTGGTACTTTCAATTACATTGAATCTCAAGCTAATAAGCCACCTGTCGCTGGTAGTAGGAACTCTAACGCAGATGCTACATCTATATTTGGTAATGTTATGTATACTCCAAGAAGTTGGAATTTATTTGGCTTAGACTATGAAAGACCTGATACTCGTGGTAGTGTTTATTATAGAGGAGACAACGGTATGCAACATCCGTTATGGACCCTTAATAATACTAGAGATAGAGATGATGTTAACAGATTTATTGGTAACGTAACTCTTAGCTACGAGATCGCTGATTTCTTAAACTTATCCTATAGAATAGGTATTGATAGAACAAATTTACTTAACAACTACATGATGAATAAAAATGGAGTACACAGTTATAATATACTTGGTGCTTACCATACATCTAATAGAAATAATGTTAATTATGATCAACTTATTAACTTAAACGGTTCAGTAGAATTATCTGAAGATCTTGGTTTAGATTTTGTTGTAGGTGGAAACTTACAATCTAGAAATTATGAACTATCTCAGATTTTCAGTTCTGACATGTTTATTTTTGATTTCTTCGATCATACTAACTTTACAGTAACAAACGCAAATAGTTATGTATATAGAGAAAATACATATGGAGCTCTTGCATCTGTGACCCTTGATTATAAAGACTGGGGTTTCTTAACTGCATCAGCTAGAAATGACTGGACTTCGACTCTAGAGCCAGAGAACAGATCATTCCTATATCCATCAATTTCTTTATCTGTACTACCGTTTGATGCTTTATCAATAAGTAATCAAAATCTTAACTTCTTGAAAGTTAGATTTGGTTTCGGTACATCAGCTGGTTATCCTCCTGGATATTCAACAAGAGGATCATTAAATACAGGTACAAAACTTTTCCAGACTGCTGGAGGAACATTGTTAAATTATAATGCGGTTAGTAACTTTTATGCTAATCCAGGTTTAACTCCTGAGATTCACAAAGAATTAGAACTCGGTCTTGAGGGTAAATTCTTTAAGAATAAAGTTGGAGTTGATATCTCGATGTTTACTAAAGACTCTGAAGATTTAATTATTTCACTAGATCTTGATGCATCTACTGGATATACCTCATCAACAGTTAACTCAGCTTCTATCAATAATAAAGGTATTGAGGCTATAGTTAATTTTATCCCTGTTCAGTCGAGAGATTTTACATGGGAGATAGCTGGTCAGTTCTCATTATTGAGAAGTGAGGTGCTAACAATTTCTGATGGTGTAGACCAAATTTATATTGGTGGTAAAGTAGGTCAAGGTAACATTGCTATTCCAGGTTTACCGTTTGGTGTAATGGAAGGTGATATTATCAAAAGAGACTACGGTGGTTTAGATGGTACAGATCACACTCAAGTACATTGGGATGATAGAGAAAATTCTATACCTTATGTAGATGCTAACGGTAACTACCAACAACTTGGTTTTGGTATTATCGGTGATCCAAATCCTGACTTTGTTTACGGTGTAACTAATGTACTTACATATAAGTGGGTAACTGCGAGAGTACAATTTGATGCTTCTGTTGGTGGAGATGTTTTCTCTACAACAAGTTCAACTCTACTTGGTAGAGGTATTCTTGAGGAAACTGGTTTTAATAGGTTTATCCCAGTTGTAACTAGAGGTCTATCTAATGATGACACTCCAAATACAACTCAAACTACAGCAAATAATCACTACTGGACAAATACAGGGGTTTATCATGATGAGAACTCAACGTATGATGCTTCAGTTATGAGGTTAAGAGAAGTTTCTCTTTCATTTGTTGCTCCAAAAACATTTTTAAATGGAACTCCATTTGGAAGTGCGAGCTTAACTTTATCAGCTCAGAATATATGGCATATGGCTTGGAATTTCCCAGGTGGTGCTAATTTTGATCCTGAGGTTATGAGTTTTGGTGCGGGTAACAACTCTAGAGGTTGGGACTCAATGACTGGTCCTACTGCTAAGAAGTGGGGTGCAACCTTAAGTGTTACTTTCTAATTATTAAATAATTTATATTATGAAAAAATTAAACAAATTATATTTAATCGTTGCATTCATGTTTGTAGGTTATTCGTGTGAGCTTACTGATCTAGATCAGTTAGACAACCCGAATGCCGTTACTGTAGAGAATGCTGGTCTTGATTTATATTGGAATGCTGTCCAAGTTAGCTTTGCTGGCTGGTGGTATGGTAACCAAACACCAATGTTACATCTCGGAAGAATGTTAGCAAGTGATTGGGGTCAGACTTATGATAATGCTTACTTACCGCAATCTTTCAATGGTTCATGGAGTGGCGTATATTCTGGATTAGTTCCAGATATAGATGCCATGATTGCCTCTGGAACAGCTGCAGAATCTTGGATTCATGTTGGTGCTGGTAAGATTTTAAAGGCATATGCTATACAGATGCTTGTAGATAAGCATGGTGATATTCCTTATTCTGAGGCATGGCAAGGTACTGCAAATCTTAGTCCAAAAGTTGACGATGCTGCATCAATATATGCTGCAGTTGATGCAATGTATGACGAGGCAATTGTTGACCTTGGAAAGACTGCTATCGGTGCACCTGCTGTAGATATTTACTACGGAAGTGATAAAGCTAAGTGGATTACACTTGCAAATACTCTGAAGTTTAGATTAGCTCTAAATAA
>TARA_B100001057_G_scaffold449529_1_pt1 | contig 55132 bp, 48 predicted proteins | sample TARA_B100001057 | Tara Oceans TARA_B100001057 (sample SAMEA2621839) | marine metagenome | biome: marine biome (ENVO:00000447); feature: surface water layer (ENVO:00002042); material: "saline water (ENVO:00002010), including plankton (ENVO:xxxxxxxx)" | depth 5 m | reverse complement strand
GTATCGCATCCGTTTGCATCCATAATCTCTACAAAATAACTACCCGTAGATAAAGAATCTACAACATTTGATGAGGAAATGGAGACTGTGTCACCAAAATTAAACCATTCATAGCTGTATGGTGGCGTTCCTCCTGCTCCAGTAACTGAAGCATTAGCTGTATTCTGACCAAAGCAAGTGTTGAGAGTGTCTTCAATAAGAAGTTGGAGAGGAAAACCTGGTGCTGAAATATCAATTGGTACTGTTATGTCACAATATGCATTATCACTAACAGTAATGCTATATGTTCCTGAGCTGAGCGTTGTGAAAACAGTGTCATATGGAGGTGGGTTAGTATTTAGGACTCCATTGATGTAGTAACTAAATGGATTCAGCATATTAGTTAAAACCTCAACGGAAATCATTCCGTCAATATCATCCCAACAACTTACATTTTGAGATGAAATTTTAAATTCAATAGGAGTTATTGTATCAGATGGAAGTGATTCATTTGCGCAAGTAGACTCATTTGTCATGTAAAAGTACTGAGCTCCGTTTGGAATCAATGAAGAATCAATTGTATAAATATCTGAGGGGAAAGATACATCTGCGATATTAATGTAGGGACCACCAATATTATCAGATGCATAAAGATGATATAATGTGGAATTATTGGCCCCAATATTATGATTCCAGTCTAAAGTAACGTTTCCATTTCCATCAACGAAAGCACATTTTAAATCTGGTGCTGGCAATGATGCTGCTTGGGTAACTTCGACTGTTATTGTTGCAAAAGTAATAGCATTTGCAGGACAGAAATCATCATATGCTTTTATTGCAAAATTGTAAATATTTGATACATTACCACAACCTGCATCAGAAGCAACATGAGTACATGCTGTTTGCCACTCAAAAATTCCATTTACGATTGATGGAGATGAAAAAGGTGGTGGATTACCTAAGTTATCAGTGAATGTAGCGCAGGGTGGGCTAGCACAATCCGTGGTTGTTATGAAATCACCCGCCATTTGACCACCAGTAATTTCTAAAGATACATCTTGTGGTATACCAGCTGCATATAAATCAGCATCAGATGCGCTAATGCTGAACGAAACTAGAGTTCCAGCAGCTACTGAAGTATAATATGGTGTTGGAGCTGGAAATGGTGCTGGAATATTTGGAGGTAAGTTTGCATTTCCACCTGCCAGTGGTGGACAAGCGATTAAAACTGCTTGAATTTCTCTGTAAATTTGAGCAACTAGCTGATTACATTTATATGCATCAACCCTAACTACAGTTACAAAATTTCCAGAAAGGTTAGATGTGTAAGATATCTGACCATTTTGAGAGTTAAGAGTAGGATTTCCTGGAAGAGGGTTGTTTGCAGTGTAAGGGGGTGTATATGTTAGCAAGCCAGGAGTTATAGGTGGATTATAAGCGCCAAAAAAGTCATCTAATGGCTCATCCCAACTGTAGACTAAACTATCCATTTCTTGATCTGAGGCGTTGTGTGTATATGAAAAAGGATATCCTGTACAAATAATTGTTTTTGGACTTTCGTTAAATATTGGTGAAGAATCAAAACATGGACCAGTTGGTGTTGAATTTCCGAAAGGATCAATATATGCAAACATTGAGGCTCTCATAGTAAATCCGTCAGAATTAGGTGTAGCTAAGTTTACAATAGCTCCGTTTCTACAACATGAATCCCATGTAAAGTGCCATCCGTGCGTAGTTGGTGTTGGAGGATTGGAAATTGGAGGTGCACCAATTAAAGCTATTGGCAATGATTGATAGATATACTCTTCAACGGCTCCAACTGGATTTGTAGAACAATCTAGTGCAGGATTCCCACTGTTTGTAACATCACAATCAGGTGATATATCAGTATTTGAAATAAATTGCAAACTGATTGTAGATACTGTTGGGTGATTCCAAACATTTAGCGTCTGATTGTTTGTTGGTAAAGAGATACCATCACAATCTCTGTAGAGTTTCATTGTGAAGATATACTTACCAACATCAGGGTTTAGAGGATCTTTGATGCACTCCCAAGTGATCTCTCCTCCCATAATGTGACTAGCACGAACACCAAATGATAGAAAAACCAAAAGAATTAGTCCAACTATCTTTTTCATAATCGATTATTTTAAACAAATTTACAAAATTCACTTCTAATACAGCGATTTAAAGTTAAGTTTTGTTTTGAACTTCCCTATCTTAACAAATTGATATGACCATTCGTTTGATATAGTTGACCTGAAATACCAATAGCATCTAACACAAAATAATAAACTGATTCAGGAAGAATTTTTCCATTGTATCCTCGACCATCCCAACTGAAATTAATTTCGTTCCACTCAAAAACCTTTGTTCCCCACTTATTATAAATTTTGACATTAATATCTGAAAATAGAGACTCATCAAATCCATAATAATCATTGATGTTATCTCCGTTTGGAGTAAAAGTATTAAATGTATCAAAACCTTCAATTTCTATCTCAAATTTTGATGTGTCGTTGCATAAATTAGAAAGCTCTTGACTTGAAGCAATTAGTTCAATTATATATTTCCCCTCGCTAGTGTAAGAACTGCTCACAGCTTCCAAACTGTTAGTAGACATCGATGTTCCATCACCAAATCTCCATTCAAATTGGTTTGCATTTTCACTCAAATTAATAAAATCAATTACTAAAGGTTCAACCCAATAGTAAGAATCAGTTGTAAAATTAGAAATTATAGCATCAGGCTCATCTAATGCAAACAATGTATCGAAATCACATCCGTTGTAGTCAGAAATTTGGATTTCATAACTTCCTTTTTCTAAATCATTCAAATTTTGAGTATAATTTTGATTTAATGTGAAAGAATTTGTTAGTGTCCCATCATTAAAAATACTACAATTGTAAGGAGATGTTGCTGATTTTAAAGCTAGTGACATAATACCATCTGATGAAGCATTACAGCTAGGATTTTGGGTTGTCAAATTGAGATTTAAATCACCAGGCTCACCAAGCTTGATTTTTTTTAATGTATCAGTGATACAATTCTTGCTATCAACAATCCATGCAACATAATTATCTGCAAATAAACTATCAAAAAAGCTAACTTGTGTTTCCTCAATAAAGCTAGTGTTAGAGATAAAATATCTAAAATATGGTAAATTACCCCCGTGACCTTGCAATAAAATATTTCCATTATTATGAGCATGGCAAACATTATTTGTAACATTCAGAACAGTGACATAAAACGAATCAGGCTGCAATATTCTAATCGTATCAACAAACGGACCACATTCCAGGCTATCAAATATGTGTACAATATAAAAGTCTGATGATAAATTATTTTGATTTTTACCTAAACCAATTGTATCATACTCTGAGCTAATCCAAATGTAAGAATAAGAAGAATCTTTGAATGGAACTCCACCTGAGGCCAAAACCTCAGAAAAACCATCTTTTCCTCCAAAGCAAGTAACATCTAGATTTATAACTTCATTGGACTTAAGTGGACCACCAAGCTCAGCTATATAAAAAGTATCGACTGATGTGCACTGGTTTTCATCAGTTGCTCTAACAATATAGTGGTTAGATGTTAAATTATTGATAAATTGGTTTGTATCATTATTTAATGACCACAAAAAATCACAGCTTTTTTCAGAATTAGTACTAACTGAAATATAACCATCATCACCTTCAAAGCAACTCACATTTTTTATACTATCAATTTGAATTAATAACTGACCAAATTCAAAAATTTCAATTTCTAAATTTTCAGAACATCCCAAACTGTCATAAACAATAATGTCATATTTTTTTGCTGGTAAAGATGTAAATATCGAATTCAATTGAACAGTCAGTCCACTATCTACTGAATAACTTAATGGATAAATTCCAGATGAATGCATTTGTATAAAACCATCATTAACTGCATAGCAAATGGAATCTGAATTAAAATTTACTGAATCAATCGTTAAAATATTTTCAAAATTTAATGCACCAACAAAAGTAGTATCCACTGTCCCCCAGCTAGGCGATCCGATACAGCCATTATTATCAACAACACTTAACACAAATGTGTCTGAACTCAATGAGAAAATTGTATCACCATTTCCGTAACCAATTAAACCAGAACTGGAAATCCAACTATGAAAAAATGGTGATGTACCTCCTATTATTTCTAATATTATTTGACCATCATTAGAAATATTTAAGCAAGTTTCTTCGATGATACCATTTTGACGTACTTTAAAAAGTAAAGTATCAGGATTCTCTAAAATTAAACTATCACTGACAACACAACCAATAGAGTCAATTATGCTTACTTTGTAGGAACCTGATCTAAGATTGTCAATTCTGTTTGACAATAGAGTATCGTTCCAAATTGTTAAATAGGGACTTTCCCCTCCACTAAAATAAACATCAATTTCACCATCAGAATTTCCGTAACATTTAATTTCACTTTTTATTAGTGAATCTATTCTTAATGAGTTATCGACGATTTCAACAGTATCTAAATACTCGCATGCATTTGCATCCAAATATCTAATTTGGTATTGTCCTGAACAAAGAAATGAAAAAGTTGAATCAACAGAAATTGGGCCTTGAGGTAAATTACTACCAAATAGATTTACATAATAGTAAAAAGGAGAAATTCCACCTGTGATAAGTCCCGCTGAAATCACTCCATTACAATTTGAAATATTAGAGCATGTATTTTCAACAGACAGAGCATTAGTTGAACTCAACTCATCGGGCTGAGAAATATAAAAAACACTTGAGGAGTCAAAGCAAGTTTCTGAATTTGACTTCGCAATAAGTCCATAATAACCAGGAGCAAGATTATTGAAATAGGTACCTGAATCTGTAATCAGCTGTGGAGTGTTTACAGTGTATCTCCATAATTCATAATTATAGCAAGGGTCAGGAAATAATAATTTAAAAGTGCCATTTGAATCATTATTACAAATGACATCAGATACTTGAGATGCCATGCTAATATTAGCAATTGAATCTATTTTTAGTTCAACAAATAAACTATCTCTACAAAAATTTTCATCTTCTATGAATAGAAAATAATTTCCATTATCTAGTGATGTGAAAAAATTTTGTTGAGACCAACTTAGGCCACTGTCAATCGAAAAACTAAGATTATAAATTGAGCTAGAAAATATTTCTATATATCCATCACCACCACAGCATGATTCATTTACTAAATTAATGGAGTCGATATAAGAAGGTTGAACTTGTCCCAAATAGAAATAGCCAAAGTTTTTAACACATAAGCTGTCGTCTCTAACAGAAATATCATATGTTGAACTTGAGAGAGAATCTATTGTAATTGTGTCAATAAATATTGGTGAAGAAAAATTTAATCCTCCATCTAGAGAATATGAAAGATTTCCATTTCCTCCTGTTACTATAATCTCTATTACTCCATCTTCTTCTATGCATGTTTCAAGACTTGAATTAACAATCATTTGGATAGTATCATTGCATGGCGAGGGCATGATTGAACTTTGTGCATTTGATGCTTCTGGAAATTTTAACAATAAAAATGATAAAAATCCCAATAACAATATGTTTGAATTTTGCAACCTTAGAAATAACATTTAATTGATCGTAATACTAACTTTAATCTAGTTTAACAAATGTAGAAAATCTTTTTTATTTTGCATAATAATATATTTTTAAGACTAATTTTACAAAAAAAACATTGAGAGACTATTTGAATCATTTAAATCCTGAGCAAAGACAAGCAGTAGAACAAATAGACGGTCCAATGATTGTTATTGCTGGAGCTGGCTCAGGAAAAACTAGAGTCTTAACATACAGAATTGCTCATTTAATAAAAAATGGAGTTAATCCGTTTAATATTCTTTCATTAACCTTTACTAACAAAGCTTCTAGAGAAATGAGGGATAGGATACAAAAAATTGTAGGAGATAATGATGCTAAAAATATTTGGATGGGAACATTTCATTCTGTATTTTCTAAAATTCTTAGAATCGAATCTCACTACATCAACTATCCAAAAAATTATACCATTTACGACACTGATGATAGTAAAAGTTTGATTAGATCTATTATTAAAGATCTAAACCTGAACAAAGATTTTTATAAAGTTAATATAATAAGATCTAGAATATCGACAATGAAAAATAACTTTATATCTCCAGATGAGTATGTTAATAATCCGGAAATTGTATTGCAAGACAAAATAGCCAAAAGAACAAACTTCATAGACATTTACAAATCATACATTAACAGATGTATTAAGTATTCTGCAATGGACTTTGATGATTTATTGATTAACACATACAAACTATTGAATTCTTTTCCGGAAATACTTTTAAAGTACCAAAGAAAATTTGAGTATATCTTAATTGATGAATATCAGGATACCAATCATATACAATATTTAATTATAAAAAAGCTTGCAGCATTAAATGAAAATATTTGTGTTGTTGGAGATGATGCGCAAAGCATATACGCTTTTAGAGGAGCAAACATACAAAACATACTTAATTTTCAAACTGACTATCCTGACTTTAAATCATTCAAGCTAGAGCAAAATTACAGATCTACAAAATCAATTGTAGAGACTGCTAATCATCTTATCAGCTTTAACAAAAAACAACTACAAAAAAAAGTTTGGACTAACAATAGCATTGGAAGCTCTGTAGTAATACACAAATGTAGCTCTGATAATGAAGAAGCAAAGTTGGTGGCAAATACAATTTTTGATTTAAAAATTAGAGATGATTTTTTTAACAATGACTTTTGTATTCTTTACAGAACAAATGCCCAATCAAGAGCGATTGAGGAAGCTTTAAGAAAGAAAAACATAAATTATAAAATTTATGGTGGAATATCTTTTTATCAAAGAAAAGAAATTAAAGATATCTTAGCTTACTTTAGAGTCATAGTAAATCAAAATGACGATGAATCTTTAAAAAGAATAATAAACTATCCTAGCAGAGGTATTGGACTAACAACATTAAACAGATTAAGTCTTAAAGCAATAGAAAATGATAGAAGCATTTGGAGCATAATTGAAAACATTGAGCATATTGATATAAACATAAATAGAGGGACAAAGAAAAAGTTGATTGAATTCTATGAACTTATTCAAAAGTTCATATTGATGAGTCAAAAATGCGATGCTTATTCTCTTGCAAACGATATTATTCAAAGCTCAAAAATTTATACTGAACTACATAATGATAAAACACCTGAGGGTGTAAGCAGATTTGAAAATATTCAAGAATTACTAAATGGAGTTAAAACTTTTGCAGAGCAATCAGAAGATGAAGTTTCTCTTGGTAATTATCTGCAAGAAATTGCATTAATCACAGATATGGATAATGAAAATGACAACGAAACAGACAAAATAACACTCATGACTATTCATGCAGCTAAAGGACTTGAATTTCCTAATGTTTTTGTAGTTGGAATTGAGGAAAACCTATTTCCGTCGATGTTGAGCTTGGAAAGTGAGCAAGATTTGGAAGAAGAAAGAAGATTATTTTATGTTGCAATTACTCGTGCAATGAAAAATTTATTTTTATCATACTCTACATTTAGATTCAAATGGGGACAATACATTGACTGCTCTGAAAGCAGATTTTTAAATGAACTAGATGATAAATATGTGGTTAGAAATGAACAAGAGGTTCAGTTTTCGAAGCCTAAATTTAGTTTCAAAAAAAAGTCATTTCCAACAACTAGCAGAAGCTTGAAGTCATTAAAAAAAATAGAAAATCATGATGCTGAAAATTATGCCGATCATAAATTTTCTATCGGAGATCGAATTGAGCATCAAAATTTTGGCAAAGGATCAATATCAAATATTGAAGGATTTGGTTCAAGCACTAAAGCATGTGTAAATTTTGACAACTTTGGCGAAAAAACTTTATTGCTAAAGTTTGCTAAATTAAAGCTCTTGAATAATTGACAAAGAAGTTTGCTTGTCAATATTTAGCTGTTCTATTAATTTATTCTTACTTTCAAACTTAACTTCATTTCTGATTTTTTTTATCACCTCTATTTTGATGATTTCTCCGTAAATATTTTCTGTAAAATTAAAGATATGTACCTCAATCTTTTTTTCATCAAAAATATCATTTTCAAATGTAGGATTATAGCCTACATTCATCATTGCTGAATGCCTGAAATGTTTTACATATGCATGAACAGCATACACTCCATTTTGAACATCAACTTTTTCTTCATTAATTTGAAGGTTTGCTGTTGCAAAGCCTAACTCTTTTCCAATTCCATTTCCTTTAGTAACAATTCCACTAAAAAAATAATGATAACCTAGTAGTCTGTTAGCCATTACTATCTTGCCTGAAGCTATTAAACTTCTAATTTTAGTTGAACTAACTACAATTTCAGAGTTTTCATACACATTAATTTTTTTTAATGAAAATCCTAAAAGTTTGGAATATTGTTGCAAACTATCAAATGTTCCATTTCTGTTTTTTCCAAATTGATGGTCATATCCGACAATTAAATATTTTAAGTTCAATTTGTCAACTAGAAAATCTCTGACAAAATCTAGTGGATCAATCTTTGAAAAATTTTTGCTAAATTTTTGAATGACTAAAAAATCTAAAGACATCAACTTGAAAAGCTCAATTTTTTCTTCAATTACTGTAATTAAATCGAGGCTTGAGTTATTATTTGTTAAAACTTTTCTTGGATGAGGGTCGAACGTAAAAACAGCTGATTTTAACTTTGACTTTTTTGCAGTTTTAATTAGCTCTTCAAAAATTTTTTTGTGCCCCGTGTGCACTCCATCAAATGTACCTATAGTTACTGCTGTTTCAACATTACTTGGAAAATCGTCAACTGAATAAATTACTTGCAAATTTGATTAATTGGAGTGTTAAAAATTTGTTCAAAATTAATAATTAATTTATATAGCTTTTCATACTTTAAAAACAAATTAAAAATATTAAGTTTGCTTAATACAAAAAACTACAAAAAAAATTAATTTAATGGCAAAGCAAAAAGGAAAAGTCGCTCAAGTTATTGGACCAGTGATTGATGTAACTTTCGATCTAAATGATACAAGTCTACCAGATATTTACGATTCTCTAGAAATCACAAGGGAGAATGGTGATAAACTAATTCTAGAATGCCAACAACACATTGGCGAAGATACAATCAGAACAATCTCAATGGAATCTACTGATGGTATCAGCAGAGGTGTTGAGGTAACAGCAACAGGAGCCCCAATAAAAATGCCAATTGGAGATGCCATTAAAGGAAGAGTATTTAATGTTGTTGGAGATGCTATTGATGGAATGGAAAATCTAGACAATGAAAATGGTCTTCCGATACACCGAGAAGCCCCTAAATTCGAGGATCTTTCAACTAGCACTGAAGTACTTTTTACTGGTATTAAGGTAATTGATTTAATTGAACCATACGCTAAAGGAGGAAAGATTGGATTGTTTGGAGGTGCAGGAGTTGGTAAAACTGTACTAATTCAAGAACTAATTAACAACATTGCTAAAGGTCATGGTGGACTTTCTGTTTTTGCTGGAGTAGGCGAAAGAACCAGAGAAGGTAATGATTTACTTAGAGAAATGTTAGAATCCGGTATTATTGATTATGGAAAAGAGTTCAATGAATCTATGGAAAAAGGTGGATGGGATCTCACTAAAATAGATAAGAACCAGCTATCAAACTCAAAGGCAACTTTTGTTTTTGGTCAAATGAATGAACCACCAGGTGCAAGAGCCAGAGTTGCTCTATCTGGATTAGCTATCGCTGAATACTTCAGAGATGGTGATGGAAAAGGAAAAGGTAAGGATGTTCTCTTCTTTATAGACAATATCTTTAGATTTACACAGGCTGGCTCCGAGGTCTCAGCATTATTAGGAAGAATGCCATCTGCGGTTGGTTATCAACCAACTTTAGCCACAGAAATGGGTTCAATGCAAGAGCGTATAACATCAACAAAAAATGGATCAATAACCTCAGTTCAAGCTGTTTATGTTCCAGCCGATGACTTAACTGACCCTGCACCTGCAACAACATTTGCTCACCTAGACGCTACTACTGTACTTTCTAGGAAAATTGCTGAGCTTGGTATATATCCTGCTGTTGATCCTTTAGATTCTACATCTAGAATTCTTACTCCAGAAGTTGTAGGTGAAGAACACTATAATTGTGCACAAAGAGTTAAAGAATTACTTCAAAGATATAAAGAGCTTCAAGACATTATTGCAATTCTTGGAATGGACGAACTCTCTGAAGAAGACAAACAAGCAGTTCATAGAGCCAGAAGAGTACAAAGATTTTTATCTCAACCTTTCCACGTGGCTGAACAATTCACAGGCTTGCAAGGTGTTCTCGTCGATATACAAGATACTATTAAAGGATTCAACATGATTATGAATGGTGAAGTAGACAAATATCCCGAAGCAGCTTTTAATTTAGTAGGAAGTATTGAAGAAGCTATTGAAAAAGGTGAAAAAATGCTAGCTGAAGCCAAATAGCATGAATATTGAAATTATCAGCCCTGAGGCAATTATTTTTAAAGGTAATGCCAAATCAGTTAAACTACCAGGTGAGTCCGGAGGCTTTGAAATTTTAAATAATCACGCAGCTATTGTATCTAATTTGAAAAAAGGTGTTATAACAGTAAAAGATGAAAACAACTCTGAACATAAATTTGAAATCAATAGTGGTGTTGTTGAAATGAAAACCAATACTATTTCAATTCTAGCAAACTAATAAAGTTGCGAATAATATTTGCATTTATATTTCTATCATCATGTTTCCAGCAAATCGAAGAAGAATTTACCCTCAACGATGGCGACTTTCTATTTCAAGATCTAGACTCTTCTCCCCTTTGTGATGCTATCGAAAATGTCACTCCAGGATTTAATAATATGAATTTTTCACATGTTGGGATTATATCTGTTATTGATGGAACTCCAATGGTTTATGAAGCATACCCTCCTTCTGTACAACTAGTTGATCTCAAAGTTTTTCTAAATCGTAGCCTAGATAAAAATAATAAACCAAAAGTTATTGTTGGCAGACTAAAAAAAGAATATCGCAAATCGATTAGAAGCGCTATTGGGTTTATAGAAAATAAAGTTGGTACCAAATATGACGAGTTTTTTTTATACGAAAACAATCAACTATATTGCTCAGAATTACTATATGATGCTTTTTTAAAAGATTCCATTTTTGAACTTCGACCAATGAATTATAAATACCAAGATTCTAATGAATTTCAAGAACAATGGATAAACCACTATAAAAAACTTGACTCTGAAATTCCTCAGGGGAAATTAGGAATTAATCCTGGCACAATGTCTATATCAGAAAAAATTGAAATTGTTCATGTTTTTGGAGAAGTGAGTAAAAAATCTAATTAATTTTTGGATTGTTTTTATGCCTTTTCTTGTCTCGAATTGATTTAAGTTTCATTTTTTTTTGAAATTCTAAATTTAAATCAGTATTTGTTTGATTAGCAATACACAAGACAACAAATAAAATGTCTGCAAGCTCCTCACCTATATTATTCTTTTCGTTTTCTTTAAATGATTGTTCTCCATAAATACGACTTATCACTCTAGCTAACTCTCCAACTTCTTCTGTTAAAATTGCCATATTTGTAAGTTCATTAAAATATCTAACGCCGTGTTGATTTATCCAATTGTCTACTTGAATTTGTAAATCTTTTATGTTCATTACTCTTTGTTTTTTGAATCAATAATTATTGTAACCGGACCATCGTTTTCTAGTCTAATTTTCATATCAGCGCCAAAAATACCCTGGCTGATTTTTTTTTTATAAAGTTCATTCATAGCCAATATAAACTTATCATAGAGTATCTTTGACAATTCTGATTTTGCAGATTTAATAAATGAGGGTCTATTTCCTTTTTTTGTTTTAGCATGTAAAGTAAACTGACTTACTATCAAAACATCTCCGTTTACATCTCTCACGCTTAATTCCATATTTTTTTCTTTGTTAGAAAAAATTCTCAAGTTCAATATTTTATTTGTAATCCAATCACAATCTACAATATTGTCATTAATCTCAAAGCCTACAAAAACCAATAACCCCTTTTTTATTGAACTTACTTTTTTTGTATTCACATGAACAGATGCATTTACAACTCTTTGAATAACAACTCTCATCTATATATGTCTTCAGATCTAAACATTGAACAATAATTATCATGCCTTGATGATAAAATAAGTCCTGAACTTGTTAGTTTTTTAATTTCACAGCTAGGCTCATTAATATGTACACAATTTGAATACTTACATTTGGATTGATTTTGCACAAACTCAGGAAAATATTTTCTAATATCTTTCCTATCAATTTTAACCAATCCAAATCCTCTTATACCCGGTGTGTCAATTATTGAGGTTTCATTATCTAAGTCATATATTTCAGAAAAAGTTGTAGTATGCTTTCCTTGCTCATGATAATCTGAAATTTCAGAAACTTTAATATTAAAATTTGAATTAAGCTTATTTACTAATGTCGATTTTCCAACACCAGAATGTCCTGAAATTAGGCTAAATTTCCCTTTAATAAGCTTCTTAATACTTTCAAAGCTATCGTGCTCAAATGATGTTTTCAAACAATCATATCCAATTTTTTTATAATAATCAAATAAAAAATTTAGACTTTGTAATTCCTCTTTGTTTAACAAATCTATTTTGTTAAAAATTATTGACACTGGAACATTATTATGCTCACAAGCAACCAAAAATCTATCAATAAAACTTGAAGATGTTTTAGGTGATTTTTTTGTAACAATTAATAAACACTGATCAACATTCGCCGCTATTATATGCCTTCTTTTACTTAGCTTAACAGATTTCCTTGCAATAAAATTTTTTCTTTCAAAAAGTTGGACAATAGACCAATCATCATTTTGATTTATGATTTCTACTTTGTCTCCAACAACTATAGGACTCGTAGAGTCAGCATCTAAATTTCTTAGTTTTCCTGCTAATGTTGCAGTTACTATTTCTCCATTATTTTTTTTGACTGAAAAATATTTCCCAAGTGACTTTTGAACAACAGCTTGCATAAAACAAATATAATCAAGTATTTTCTATCTTTGCTTTATGATAATTTCGATAAAAAATATATCTAAAAAATATGACAATATAAATGCACTTTTAAATGTTTCACTTGAATTTAATGAAGGTGATATTATTGGGCTTATTGGTGAAAATGGTGCTGGCAAAACAACACTCTTAAAAATTATATCTTGTCTTTCAAGACAGTCTGATGGTAAAGTTTTTATAGATAAATTGGATACAGAATGTGATGAGTATAATATTAAATCTATAATTGGATATTTGGCTGAAGACAACCCATTATATGAAGAAATGAAAGTTAAAGAATATTTGATTTTCACATCAAAATTATACAGTTTAAAAAACTTTAAAAAACAAATAAATGAATATCAAAAACTTACAGAAATAACTGATTTATCATTTAGAAAAATTAGCGAGCTTTCAAAAGGACAAAAGCAAAGAGTTGGATTATGCTCATGCTTGCTACATGAACCAAAAATTTTAATTTTAGATGAACCAACAACAGGATTAGACCCTAAGCAACTAATTCATTTTAGAGATCTAATAAAAAAAATCTCAAAAAATAAAATTATAATTTTTTCCACCCACACCATCAACGAAGTGAGTAAAGTTTGTAATAGAATTGTAATCCTAAAAAAAGGTATTATAAAAAAAGATATAAGTATTAATGAAACAGATAATATTGAGCAAATATTTGAATCAACAATTGAAAGCTAATTAAATTTTGAAACTATATCAATTATGTTTAATGAATTCCCCATGGTGTAATAATGAACACATGGAACTCCATAATCGATCAGCTCCTTAGTTTGGTTTATAGCCCACTCAACTCCTACTTTTCTAATATCATCATTGTTTTTACATTTTAAGATGTTTTTTACTAGCGCCTCGGGTAAATTTAGATGAAATCTGTGTGGTAATAAATTTAAATGTTTCTTTATAGATATTGGCTTTAGCCCCGGAACAATCGGTACATTAATATTATTATCCCTACATAATTTTACAAAATCAAAATATTTTTGATTATCAAAAAACATTTGTGTTACGATATACTCAGCTCCTAATTCAACTTTTTTCTTTAAAAAGTAAATATCCGAATTCATATTAGGAGATTCAAAATGTTTCTCAGGATAACCTGCTACGCCGACACAAAAATTTGTTGAATGTGTATTTTTTATGTCTTCATCTAAATATTTTCCTTTGTTCATAGAACAAACTTGATTAATGAGATCACTAGCATATTTGTGTCCGTCATTTTCAGGTGAAAAATAAGTTTCAGATTTGATAGGGTCACCTCTCAGTACTAAGACATTATCAATGCCTAAGAAATCTAAATCTATTAATGCATTCTCCGTTTCCTCCTTGTTGAACCCACCACAAATTATATGAGGAACTGTATCAATTTGAAATTTGTTCATAATTGCAGAACAAATACCAACAGTTCCAGGCCTTTTTCTAACTGCTTTTCTTTCGAGCAATCCATTATTTTGTTTTTTGTATATGTATTCCTCTCGATGATAGGTGACATCAATAAATGGTGGATTAAACTCCATTAATGGTTTTAGGTTTTCGTACAATGAGTTTATACTTTTACCTTTTAAAGGTGGTAAAATTTCAAATGAAAATAATGCTTTTTTAGCTTGCTTAAAATGTTCTGTAACTTTCATAATTTAAATGTTTGATAGAAGCCATTTCCTAACTTCGTTGATTGTCATATTTTTTCTCTTTGAGTAATCCTCAATTTGGTCATCCTGTATCTTTCCAACAGGAAAGTACTTTGAGTTTGGATGTGAAAAATAATATCCACTTACTGTTGAACTTGGAGACATCGCCATACTTTCAGTAAGTGAAACTCCAATATTTTTCTTTGCGTTTAAAATTTTAAAAATTTTTAATTTTTCAGTATGATCAGGACAAGCTGTATAGCCTGGTGCTGGTCTAATTCCAGAGTAAACTTCATCAATTAAATCACTGTTAGAATAATTTTCATCACTTGAATATGCCCAAAGTTCTTTTCTGACTTTTTTATGCATATATTCAGTGAGTGCTTCTGCTAATCTGTCAGAGATAGATTTAAACATTATTGTGCTGTAATCATCTTGATCTAACTCAAAATTCATTAATGGAGTTCCTTTATGTAAGTCTGCAGAGCAAACAAATGCACCGACATAATCATTTTTTCCAGACTCTTTTGGTGCAATGTAATCTGAAAGAGACAGATTGTTTTTTCCTTTTAAAGTTTGTTGTCTCAACATACAAAAAGTTTCTAAATATGAATTATCAGAATTTTTTAATAAAATATCATCTCCATATGAGCATGCAGACCAAATTCCAATTACAGATTTGAGCTCTATCCAATCATTTTCAATAATTTTCTTAAGCATTTCATTAGCATCATCAAATAACTTTTGAGCCTGATCACCTAACTTTTCATCCTCGAAAATCTGTGGGTATTTTTGCTTCATTTCCCAAGTGTAGAAGAATGGAGTCCAATCAATATAATCAATTATATCTTCAATTTTTGTTTTAAAAACTTTGACACCTGTGAAATTAGGAATGGGAATATTATACTCTTTCCAATTTGTTTTTAATTTATTGGATCTCGCTTCGTCTAGCGAAATAAATTTTTTTTGAGTTTTTCTCTTTAAGTAATTTTTTTTAATAATTTGATAATCTAAATCTAGTTCATTACAAAATTCAACTTTATCTTTTGAAAATAAACTACTTATGACACCAACAGATTTTGATGCATCAAGTATATGAATCACAGGATTTTCGTAATGATGATTTAATTTTACTGCTGTATGCACTTTGGATGTAGTCGCACCACCAATGACTAAAGGAATCTTCATGTTTCTATTTTGCATTTCTTTTGCAACATATACCATTTCATCTAAAGAAGGAGTAATTAATCCACTCAGTCCAATGACATCAACTTTGTTTTTGATTGCCTCATCTAAAATCTTATCGCATGGAACCATTACACCTAGGTCAATAATTTCATAATTATTGCATCCTAAAACAACACTAACTATATTTTTTCCAATGTCATGAACATCTCCTTTTACCGTAGCGAGTAACACTTTTCCTGCTGTCGATTTCTTTCCCTTGCTTTTTTCAATGTATGGTGTTAAAATTGAAACCGCCTTTTTCATAACTCTTGCACTCTTAACAACTTGAGGAAGAAACATTTTACCAGATCCGAATAAATCTCCAACAATATTCATACCATCCATCAACGGCCCCTCTATTACCTCAATTGGTTTTTTAAACTTTTTCCTTGCCTCCTCTACATCCTCCTCTAAGTAAGAAAGAACTCCTTTTACTAAGGAATATGATAATCTTTCATCTGTATTTCTTTTTCTCCACTCTAAGTCCTCTTTTCTTACTTTACTCTTAACAGAAACCTTCTCAGCTACAGATAGAAGTCTTTCTGTTGCGTTTGAATCTCGGTTTAACAAAACATCCTCTACAGCTTTTAAAATATTTTTTGGTATTTCTTCATATACCTCTATCACACCTGCATTAACAATGCCCATGTCTAAACCATTTTTTATAGCATGAAATAGAAAAGCAGAATGCATTGCCTCTCTTATTATATTATTTCCTCTAAATGAAAAAGAGACATTGCTGACACCTCCACTAACTTTTGCATTAGGTAAATTTTCTTTAATCCATTTTGTTGCCTTAAAAAAATCTACTGCATAATTGTTATGTTCTTCAATTCCGGTTGCAACTGTTAATATGTTGGGGTCAAATATTATATCTTGAGATGGAAAACCAACTTTTTGTGTTAGTATTTCATATGCTCTTTTACAAATTCTAATTTTATCCTCATAATTCACAGCTTGTCCATTTTCATCAAATGCCATTACAACTACAGCTGCACCATATCGCATTACTTTTTTAGCTTGTTTAATAAAAATCTCTTCACCCTCTTTTAGTGAAATCGAGTTAACAATACCTTTGCCTTGAACATGCTTTAATCCTTCTTCAATTATCCCCCATTTGGATGAATCAATCATAATTGGCACTCTGGAAATATCAGGATCTGAGGCAACTAGATTTAAAAATTTAGATATTGATTCTTTACCATCAATCATTCCATCGTCCATGTTTATATCGATAATTTGAGCACCTCCTTCAACTTGATTAAGAGCAACTTCTAGAGCATCTTCAAACTTATTTTCTTTTATTAATTTTCTGAACTTTAAAGATCCTGTTACATTTGTTCTTTCTCCAATATTTACAAAGTTGAGTGAATTGTTAATTGTTAATGGCTCTAGTCCACTTAATCTCATCTCATCTTTTATACTTGGTACTAATCTTGGATTATGAGCCTCCGCAACTTTGGAGAAAATTTTAATATGCTCTGGCCCTGTACCGCAACAACCCCCAATAATATTTACAATTTTTCTACTGAGAAAATCATCAAGATGAGAAGCCATTTGAGATGGCCCCTCATCATACTCTCCCATTTCATTTGGTAAGCCTGCATTAGGATAGGCACTCACAAAAAAGGGTGCTTTATCAGACAATTCTTTTATATATGGAATCATTGCCTTAGCTCCCAAAGCGCAATTAAATCCAACACTTAGCAAAGGAACATGAGAAATAGAGTTTAAAAAAGCTTCTGTTGTTTGCCCAGATAATGTCCTACCACTCTCATCAGTTATTGTTCCTGAAACCATAATTGGAAGCCTTATTTTGAGAAGTTCAAAAGCCTCTTCAGCAGCATTCAACGCAGCTTTGCAGTTAAGAGTATCAAAAACTGTTTCAATCAATATTAAATCAATTCCACCATCAATTAAAGCTAGTATTTGCTCTTTATATGATATGCTAAGTTGATCAAATGTAATTGACCTTAAAGAGGGGTCTTCTACATCTGGGGAGATTGATGCTGTCCTATTTGTTGGACCAATTGCGCCTGCAACAAATCTAGGTTTTACTTTGCTTGAAAACTTCCTTGCAGCCTCTTTTGCAATTTTTGCAGACATGAAGTTTAAATCATATATGATTGCTCCTAAATTATAATCATCCTGAGCTATTTTGTTACTACTGAATGTATTAGTTTCAATTATATCAGCTCCAGCCTCTAAAAATTCTTCATGTATTTGCTTAATTATTTGAGGCTGTGTAATTGATAACAAATCATTATTACCTTTTAAATCAAAATTATGATTAACAAATCTCTCTCCTCTAAAATCTTCTTCTGAAAGAGAATGCTTTTGAATCATTGTCCCCATAGCTCCATCAAGAACTAAAACCCTATTTTTTAAAATTTCTTTGATCATTTTAATTAATTAGAGCAAATCAAAAAAGTCGGAAAATTAAGTCAGTAATTCTCATCTTCCTTCAATCTTTTGAAGTGGGAGTTGGCACCATCATTAAAGGTTGCCAAGACATCATCGGGCCCATCCCTCCGTCTTTCTTGATAAGTCATTACAAATTTAAAAATAATTCGTGAATAATATTATCTTTGTTTAAACAATATCTTTATTAAATTAAAAGATATTTAACCCAAAACAAAAATTGATTTATGTCATATTTCTTTACATCTGAATCAGTCTCTGAGGGACACCCTGACAAAGTAGCTGATCAGATATCAGACTCACTGCTTGATAATTTTTTAGTTCAAGATTGTGAATCAAAGGTGGCTTGTGAGACATTAGTAACTACCGGACTCACTGTTCTAAGCGGAGAGGTAAAAACAAATTCATATGTAGATGTTCAAGAAGTTGCAAGAGAAACAATTAGAAGAATTGGATATACCAAATCTGAATACAAATTTGACGCTGATAGTTGTGGGGTTATTTCTGCAATACATGAACAATCATCTGATATCAGACAAGGAGTAGTTGAAGGTGAAGGACTCCACAAAGAACAAGGTGCTGGAGACCAAGGCATGATGTTTGGGTATGCAACAAATGAGACTACAAATTATATTCCTCTAGAACTTGACTTATCACACCAAATTTTAGTAGAGCTATCTCAGATTAGAAAAGCAAAAAAAGAAATGCTTTATTTAAGGCCTGATTCAAAATCTCAAGTCACAATTGAATATAAGGATGATCATGTTCCGATAAAAATCAGTTCAATTGTCATTTCTACTCAGCATGATGATTTTGATACTGAAGAAAATATGCTAAAAAGAATTAAAGATGATATTTTGAATATTTTGATGCCTAGAGTAATCGACAAACAGTCTGATACTAACAAGAAACTTTTCGGAAACGAAAAATATCATATAAATCCCACAGGAAAATTTGTTATTGGTGGTCCACATGGCGATACGGGACTTACTGGAAGAAAAATAATCGTTGACACCTATGGTGGCAGAGGAGCTCACGGTGGTGGTGCATTCTCAGGAAAAGATCCATCAAAAGTTGATCGTTCAGCTGCTTATGCTACCAGACATATTGCAAAAAATATTGTAGCTGCTAAACTTTGTGATAAAGCACTTGTACAAGTTTCTTATGCAATTGGAGTTTCTGAACCTATGGGTATTTTTATTGATACTTTTGGGACATGTAATACAAATCATAATGACGGAGAAATCGCAAGTATAATTTCAAAAATGGATTGCTTTAACCTAAAACCTGCGTCAATAATATCCAGACTCAAACTTAAAAACCCCATTTACTTTGAGACTGCTGCATACGGACACATGGGAAGAGAATCAGAGTTAATCGAAAAGACATTTGTTGTTCAAGGTAAATCAAAAAAAATACAAGTTGAAACATTTACGTGGGAAAAGCTTGATTGCGTAGATGAATTAAAAGTAACTTTTGGTATACGATAAGTGTAACTTATATTAACCTTAAATCACACAAAAAATAAGTATCTGCCAAATAATTTTAGAGTAATGATAACATTAAGAAACTTCTAATTAGTAAAGCTCTAAATATGAATTACCTCATCATATGCGTCAGCAACAGCTTCCATTACAGCCTCACTCATAGTTGGGTGTGGATGAACCGACTTTAATATTTCCATTCCTGTTGTTTCCAATCTCCTTGCAACAACAGCTTCAGCTATCATTTCTGTGACATTATAACCAATCATGTGACAGCCTAACCATTCTCCATATTTAGCATCAAATACAACCTTTACAAAACCATCCTTATGTCCTGCAGCAGATGCTTTACCTGAAGCTGAAAAAGGAAATTTTCCAACTTTTACTTCATATCCTAGTTCTTTAGCTTTTTCTTCAGTAAGTCCAACTGACGCAATTTCTGGTGAACAATAAGTGCATCCCGGAATATTAGAATAGTTTAAAGGTTCAACATCATGACCAGTAATTTTTTCCACACATAAAATTCCCTCAGCAGATGCTACATGAGCTAATGCTTGAGTTGGTAACATATCACCAATAGCGTATATTCCTGGGATGTTTGTTCTGTAAAAATTATCAACAATTACTCTGCCATTTTCTATACTAACCCCTAATTCTTCAAGCCCAATTCCTTCAATATTAGCTTCAATTCCAACTGCTGATAAAACAACATCACAATCAATAGTCTGTTCAGAATCTTTTGTTTTTGCGTGTACAATACATTTGTCTTTGACATCAACCTTTTCCACAGAAGTTTGAGTTAATATTTTAATTCCAAGCTTTTTAAATGATCTCTGTAATTGCTTTGAAATATCATTATCTTCAACAGGAATGATATTTTTTTGGTATTCAACAATTGTCACCTCTGACCCCATTGTAGCATAGAAATATGCGAATTCAACGCCAATTGCACCCGAACCAATAATTACCAGCTTCTTTGGAATTTCTTTTAAGGTCATTGCTTCTCTATACCCAATAACTTTGGATCCATCTTGAGGGATATTTGGTAGTACTCTAGATCTTGCACCTGTGGCTAAAATAATATGAGTAGATTTATAAGTTTCCTTTTTTCCAGAACTTGTCACTTCAACTTTACCTGGTTCAGTAATTTTACCATGTCCAAAAATCACATCAATTTTGTTTTTTTTCATCAAATACTCAATTCCTTTGCTCATGCCATTTGCTATGTCCCTAGACCTTTTTATAACCTCAACAAAATCTAAATTTGAGCCATTTACTTGAATACCATACGTAGAGGCCTTATTTATGTATTCAAAGACTTGAGCACTTTTTAAAAGCGCTTTTGTAGGAATACATCCCCAATTCAAACATATTCCACCCAAACTCTCCTTTTCTACTATTGCTGTTTTCAGTCCAAGTTGAGACGCTCTAATTGCAGTAACATAACCGCCTGGACCACTTCCAATTACTATTAAGTCGTAATTCATTTTATAAGTTTTAGTTATTATTCTTTTTTGACCAAGATATTTCCCAATCTTTAAATTCTGCAGCTAAACAATCAATCTTATAATCTTTTCTACCGCCAACTTTTTCTTGAATTATATTCTTTGCAGTATTTCTTATTCCATTTAGCCCATGAGTTAGCTCTAAATCATTACCATCTTTAATTCCTTTTCTGTAATTTGATTCATTATGCCATATATGTAAGTTCATTTGAGATAATACAATGACAGCTCTTATCAGTTCAGCATCCTGACCTTCTAAATTTATATCATGCAAAATTTCTTGAATTTCTTTTGCATATTCTTCTTTGTGTTCTGGAATAAAAACTTCTTTTAATTGAACAATTGAAAGTCTATCTATGAGTTCAGAAAGGGTTGGTAAATATTTTTTCATTTTTTCTTCAAATCTAATAAAAAGTAATGTTTTATTCTGGTTAAATTAATTGAAATGATTTAAAATTTAATTATACCAAATTTGTAGATTTGAATGATGATTGAATATAATATTAGCTATAAAAAACCTTGGAGACATTTTATTGATTTTGAGTTGAAATTTGAAACTAAAGGTAGTGAAAAAATTATTTTAAAGCTAGCAAGTTGGCGCCCAGGAAGATATGAACTGGCTAATTATGCACAGTATATCCAAAAATGGTCTGTGTTCAGCATTAACGGTAAAAGATTAAAATTCAAAAAAATTGATAAAGATTCTTGGTTAATTGAGTGCAATGGATTAGAAAAAGTAAAAGTAAAATATAACTTTTATGCAAACATACTTAATGCTGGTAGTTCATTTCTAGATGAAAACCAATTGTATATAAATCCAGTCAATTGTATTTTCTACCTTGAGAATAGAATTGATGAAAAATATAAACTAACATTAGATGTTCCCTCAAATTATAAAATTGCAACTTCTTTATCAAAAAAAGGTAATACATTACATTCTGAAAATTTTGACTCATTAGCTGAATCACCAATTATATGCTCAAAAAACTTACAACATAATTCTTACGAAGTTGATACTATTTTATTTCACCTTTGGTTTGAAGGAAGTTGTAAACCTAATTGGAAAAAATTAATTTCAGATTTCAAAAGGTTTACTCAAAGTCAAATTAATCATTTTGGAGAATTTCCTGAGGATGAGTATCATTTTTTATTTCAAATTACGCCCTACCATTCCTATCATGGAGTTGAACACACAAAAAATACAGTTCTTTTGCTCGGCCCAAGTTATGATTTAATGACAAAAAAATATGACGATTTACTAGGTGTATGTTCTCATGAGCTTTACCACACATGGAACATTAAATCTATAAGACCTATTGAAATGTTACCTTATAATTACTCAAAGGAAAATTACTTTAGAACAGGCTATGTTGCTGAGGGAGTAACTACATATATGGGTGATTTATTTCTTATCAATAGTAAAGTTTTTTCATGGGATGATTTTATTAAAACACAAAATCAAAATTTATATAGGCATTTAATGAATTACGGACGTTTCAATTTATCTGTTGCAGATAGTGGTTTTGATAGTTGGCTTGATGGTTACAAAATGGGAACACCTGACAGAAAAGTGTCAATTTATGCTGATGGAGCATTATGTATGCTAATGATTGACTTAAACATCATAAAAAATAGTGATACAAAACATTCTCTCCACTGTGTTATGAAAGATCTTTACACAAAATATGCAAAAAAAGAAATTGGGTACAGTGAAGATGATTTTAAGTCTTTATGTATAAAATATGGTGGAAATGAGGTATCTAAAATTTTTCAAAATCATATATATGGAACTAGTGATTACGTACCAAGTTTAAAAAAATCAATTGAAATAGTTGGCTTAAAGCTTGTTGAAAAAAAGAATCCTGACTGGCTTTGTAGATATTTTGGTATTGTCTCACAAATTTCCAATAATAAGTTAATTATTAAAAAAGTTGAACCAAACTCGACAGCTGATCAAAATGGTATTGGACCCGAGGATATTATACTTGAAATTAACAATAATAAAAATGTAAAAGACTACAAGGAAATATTGTCTAAGTCTGATAATTTAGTTTCAATGAAAATTGAAAAAAAACTTGCTTTAAAGAATTTTGAATTAGAAAAAGGCAATTACTTTAAACTTTTAGAATTCAAAAAAGAATACAACATTTCTGATAATAAGTCTAAATGCCAAAAAAAATGGCTTAGTTGAATAAACAATTATCAATATATGATTAAAATAAATAATAAGATTTTTGAGAAGTTTATTTCAGATGTTGAAATAGAAAATTCTATTTCTAGAATAGCTGATGAAATAAGTTCATTAAAAATTGAAAACCCAATTTTTTTATGCGTATTAAATGGATCATTCATTTTTGCTTCTGATTTAGTCAGAAAAATTAATCAAAACATTGAAGTATCTTTTATCAAAATTTCATCATATATAGGAACAAAATCAACAGGAACTGTAAAAGAACTAATAGGACTAAAAAATGATATAAAAAAAAGAAATATTATTATAGTTGAAGATATTGTTGACACAGGAACTACTTTATCTGAATTGTTTAAGACTCTTAAAAAACTTGAAGTAAAAAGCATAAGAACAGCTACCTTACTTTATAAACCAGATTCCTATCATGGAAAAGTTCCAATAGATTTTATTGGTTTTTCTATCCCTAGTAGATTTGTTATTGGATATGGTTTGGATTATGATGAAATTGGTCGTAATTTGCCACACATTTATAAATTAAAACACTAATTATGCTTAATGTAGTTTTGTTTGGACCTCCCGGAGCAGGAAAAGGTACTCAGGCTGATTTATTAGTTCAGAAATATGAACTTAAACACCTTTCAACTGGTAATATACTTCGTAATGAAATAAAGAATAAATCTGAGCTAGGTCTAAAAGCTCAATCTTATATGGATGCCGGCAACCTAGTTCCTGATAGCGTTGTTATAGACATGATTTCAAAAATAATTGATAATAGTATGGATGTTAAGGGATTTGTTTTTGATGGATTTCCAAGAACAACAACTCAAGCTGAGGCGTTGGATAAATTGCTTGATGAGAAGTGTATTCCCGTCAAAATCATGCTCTCATTAACAGTAGACGATGAAGAACTAATAAAAAGATTAATGAAAAGAGGTCTTGAATCTGGAAGAGCCGACGACCAAAATCAGAAAATAATTGAGAACAGAATCAACGAGTATAATAAAAAGACTTCCCCTCTAAAAGACTATTTCAAATTACAAGAAAAATTAGAGGAAATAGCTGGAATGGGAAGCATTGAAGAAATCTCAAAAAAAATACACTACGCTTTAGATAAGATTTAATCTATCATGAGGGCAAAGAACACAAACTTCATAGACTATGTAAAAATATTCTGCCGTTCTGGTAAAGGAGGTGCCGGTAGCACTCATTTTCATAGAAGCAAAACAACTTCAAAAGGAGGCCCAGATGGAGGTGACGGAGGAAATGGAGGGAATATCATTCTAAGAGGTAATAGTCAAATGTGGACCTTATTACACTTAAAGTTTAAAAAACATTTATTTGCTGAGCATGGTTCATCTGGAAGTGGTAATCACAAGCATGGTAAAGATGGAAAAGACAGCATAATTAATGTACCCTTAGGTACTGTTGCTAAACATGCAGAAAGCAATCAAATTATTTTCGAAATAACAGAAAATGAAGAAGAAAAAACTTTGGTTAAGGGAGGAATAGGTGGTAAAGGAAATTCTCATTTTAAAACTTCAACAAATCAAGCACCAAGATATGCTCAGCCTGGTGTTGATTATGAAGAAGATTGGTTTGTTCTTGAGCTTAAAGTTCTCGCTGATATAGGCTTAGTTGGGTTTCCAAATGCAGGAAAATCTACACTATTATCTGTTCTATCTGCAGCAAAACCTGAGATTGCAGATTATCCATTCACAACACTTACTCCTAATCTTGGAATAGTCTCATATTACAATAATCAGTCATTTATAATGGCGGATATTCCTGGAATAATTGAGGGAGCAGCTGATGGGAAAGGTTTGGGTCTAAGATTTTTAAGACATATTGAAAGAAATTCCGTACTTCTTTTTATGATTCCTGCTGATAGTAATGACATAACACAAGAATACAAAACGTTAAATAATGAACTTAAAAAATATAACTCTGACTTATTAGATAAAGAAAAAGTTATAGCACTGACAAAATGTGATTTATTGGATGACGAACTTAAACATGAAATAAAAGAAGAAATAAGTAAAGAACTAACTGATGTAATTTTTATATCATCTTTATCAAATTTTGGACTCAGTGACTTAAAAAATAACTTATGGCAAAAACTTAATGATGCATAATTACTTATCAAATTTTAATGAAAAGGTTTTTTTTATGATTAACCAATCAGGATTTGAAACAATTGATCCCTTTTTCATAATGATCAGTAATAAATTTATTTGGATACCACTATATCTATACTTAATATATTTAATTTATAGAAAAAAGGAATTTATTTTTTTTAAATTAATTATTACACTAGTTATATTAATTTTTATATCTGATTTTGGTAGTGTACATTTATTTAAAAATCAATTTAAGATTTTGAGACCTTGTCATGATTCATTGATTTCACAATCAATGAGACATGTTGTTGATTGTGGTGGCTTATTTTCATTTATTTCTTCGCATGCAGCAAATTCTTTTGCAGTTGCATTTTTCACAAGTATGACTCTAAAAAATAAGATATTTTTTATATCCATCACAAGCTGGGCAATACTTATATCATACTCTAGAGTATATCTGGGTGTTCATTTTCCACTTGATGTTATTTTTGGGATGTTGTGGGGACTTATGGCCTCATTAATTAGTTATAAATTATTGAAAAATTTTGCAAAAATTGATTAGCATGAAGTTATTTGACAAATTTTGGTTTCTTTGGCTTACTTTAATTTGCATTTGGAACTTTGGATGGCCTAATGCTTTGGCTCACTACGACGTATTAGTTGCAATTGCTTTATCTATTATAATTTTTAAAATTAAATTTATAAAATGAAAAAAACTTTATTAATAATTATAATAAACCTACAGTTTTTTTATTCATTTTCTCAAGAGAAAAAAAATCTAGTTGTCGGCATAGTTGTCGATCAAATGAGATATGATTATGTGTACAGATTTTGGGGGAACTTTAATAATAACGGATTTAAAACTTTAGTAAACGAAGGATATTTTTTTAGAAATACTCACTTTTCATTTATGCCTACATATACTGGACCCGGGCATGCAACTATTGCCACAGGGACAACCCCTTCAAATCATGGAATAATAGCAAATAATTGGTTTGATAGATATAGCAAGGAAAACATATACTGCGCTGGAGATGGAGAAATGCATACAATCTGTAATTGTGACTATAAATTTGACATAATTTCTAGAGACGGACAAATGTCTCCTAAACATTTACTTACGTCTACAATTGGAGATCAAATAAAATTATTTGACGATAATTCAAAAGTTTTTGGTATTTCTTTGAAAGACCGAGGAGCAATTCTCTCTGCAGGTCACTCAGCTGATGCTTGCTATTGGATGAATAAAGATGGTGAATGGATATCAAGCAGTTATTATATGAGCGAACTGCCTAAATGGATTGTTGATTTTCAAACAAATAACTCTGCAAAATCATATTTAGCAAATAACTGGAGTTTTGACAATAAATTTAATTATAATTTAGATTCATTATCAAATTTTGATGGAAATGGTATTATAAAGTCAACTCCTCACGGAAATTCTATTTTGGCTGATTTAGCAATAGAATTAATGAAACAAGAAGAATTAGGCAAAAATGAATCAACTGACTTTTTAATATTAAGTTTTTCATCTACAGACTATATAGGTCATAAATATGGACCTCATTCAGCAGAAATTGAAGATACATACAATAAATTAGACATTGAGATAGCAAAAATTATCAACTATATTGAAAAGTATATTGGTAAAGAAAATTCACTTGTTTTTTTAACAGCTGACCATGGTGTAGTTTCTGAACCAAATGTTTTGGCATCAAAAAAAATACCATCGGGCTACTTCTCTACACGTAACTTGAAGTCAGACTTAGCTGAACATATCAGAGACAGATTAAACTTACCATCAAAAGATATCAGCAACAACGAACTCATTCTTAATGTATCAAATGATCAAATTTTTTTAAATAGAGATGTTATTAAGCAAAATTTGGGATATGAATCCATTGAAAAAATAAGAAAAATATCTGTTGATTTTTTGATAGATTATCATCCAGCGATAAAAAAAACATATCATTATAAACAGCTTGAAGAGAGTGAATATTTAGACGCTCCAAATTCTTTAATTCAAAAAGGGTTTAATAGTAAAAGATCTGGTGATATAATTTATACACTTGAATCAGGCTGGATTAACTTTAGTTGGAAAAAAGGAGGTACTACTCATGGTTCATGCTTTAGCTACGACACTCATGTTCCATTACTTTTTTGGGGTGGCAATATTGAAAAAGGTCACACTGACCGACGAACAAATGTTAAAGATATTGCACCAACTATTGCTCAAATATTAAAAATTTCACATCCAAACGGATCAACTGGTAATCCCTTATATGAAATAACAGAATGAAAAGTATAATTTGTGAAAATTATAAAATTTTTATTGGAGAAAATATCTTAAGAAACGTTCAACTTGATTCTTACAAAAAGATATGTTTATTAACGGATAAAAACCAAAATAATAACATTTTAGACTATTTTCTTAAAGAAATTAAAAGTGAATTTGATATAATTGAAATTGAATCCTCTGAAATCAATAAAAATATTTCATCAGTACTAAATATTTGGAATTTTCTATCTCAAAACAATTACAATAAAAATTCACTAATAATCAATTTAGGCGGAGGTGTTATCTGTGATGTAGGGGGATTTTGTGCTTCTACTTTCAAAAGAGGGATTGATTTTTTAAATATACCAACAACATTACTGTCAATGGTTGATGCATCTATTGGAGGTAAAAATGGAATCAATTTTCTTGGATTTAAGAACCAAATAGGCACATTTAAAAATCCAATTTCTGTTTACATTGACACAAATTTTTTAAATACATTAGAAACAAATCAATGGTTATCAGGTTATGTAGAAATTGTTAAAAGTGCGCTTATATACGATTCTGATTTTTGGACCTTACTGAGCTCCAAATTTTATAAAGATCATAATATTAATGAGCTAATATTTAAATCATTAAACATTAAAAAGGAAATTGTGGAAAAGGATCCATTTGACAAGGGCCAAAGAAAAATCTTAAATTTTGGACATACAATTGGTCATGCCATTGAAAGTTTTTGCTTAAACAAAAAAAAAAAAATTACTCATGGAAGAGCAATTGCAATGGGTATAATTATGGAGCTTAAATATTCCAGAGCAAGAAAAAAGAATGAAATAATTAAGTACATTAAATCAATTTATAACGAAATTGAAGAAGTTGATATTAATCATTTAATTAAGTATTTAAAGCACGATAAGAAAAATCAAGATAGTCTTATCAACTTTTCTATTTTAAAGGAAATTGGCAAGTGCGATTTCAATAATTATATAAACATTGATGATTTATAAAGTATCTCAAAGAAATAAAATAGTAAATTGTGAAGTTGAACTTCCAATGTCCAAAAGTATTTCGAACAGATTAATAATTTTATATAACCTATATAAACATAAATATATAATTGATCAAATAGCTGACTCAAATGATAGCATTAGATTAAATAATTTAATAAAATCGCAAGAAAAAAAATTAGATGTTGAAGACTCCGGCGCTTCTTTAAGATTTTTAATATCATACTTTTCTATTCAGGTTGGTAGAACAGTAATAATAGATGGTAATGAAAGAATCAGAAAAAGACCAATACTTGAACTTGTTAATGCTCTATTAGATATTGGGGCTGATATTAAGTTTCTGAAAAGATATGGTTATGCTCCAGTTCAAATCATTGGCAAAAAGTTAATAGGAAATGAAATTACAATTGATTTATCAAAGACTTCTCAATATGTTTCCTCTTTAATTATGATTGCGCCAAAATTGGAAAATGGACTTTCAATTTCTTTAAGAAATAATCATTATTCGAAATCTTACATTTTGATGACACTAAAGTTAATGACCAAATTTGGATTAAAGTACAAATGGGATAGTGATAAAATAATAATCAAAAAACAAAAAATTGTTCCTTATGACATTGTAGTTGAAAAAGATTGGTCAGCTTCTTCTTTTTGGATGCTTATTTGCTCACTAGCTATAGATTCAGAAATTCTTCTTAAAAAATTAACTTACTCTGAACTCCAAGGAGATAGTATAGTTTTTAGAATTGCTGAACATTTTGGTGTTAAAATGATTAAAAAAGGAAAAGATATACTAATGAAAAAAATTAAGAATTTTAATGAATTGAATAGCTTAGACATCAAAGATTTTCCTGATATTTTTTTACCAATTTCAATTCTTATTCAAGAACACAATCTAAAGACAAAAGTTTATGGAATAGAAACTCAAAAATTTAAAGAAAGTGATCGGGTTTTAAGTTTCCAGATAGGATATAAAAGCATAAAACAAAAAAAAATTATTTCTACCTTTTATGACCACAGGGTCGCAATGAGCTTTGCTGCACTAGCCATTAATAATGACTACGTTCTAATCGAAAATCCCGATGTTGTCAAAAAATCTTATGTAAATTTTTGGAAAGATTTGAAAAAATCCGATTTTAAAATAATGAAATTAACTCATCAAGATTTTTTATCTCAAAACTAATTTTTTCATTATGAATGTTCATATTTGGATTAAAATAAACTGCTCTGATTCCAAAATTTTCTGCTCCCAAGATATCTACTTTTAAATCATCACCTATCATAATAGAGTTTTCTTTATTTGCTTTTGCAGATGTTAACGCAAAACTAAAAATTTTGGGATCAGGTTTCTTTACTCCAATTTTTTCTGATGTAATAATCTGATCGAAATAATCTGATAAGCCTGAGGATTTTAATTTTATAATTTGTACTTCTTCAAATCCATTTGTTATGATATGTAAATTGTATTTATTTTTTAAATAATCTAAAATTTTAATTGTATTGGGAAAAAGATTTTTTTTCTTTGGACACTCTTTAACATAATAATCAGAAATTTCTATTGACAAAATTTCATTGTAATAATTAAATAGTTCTAATGTCTGCCTAAATCTACTATATCTCAAAAACTCTTTTTTAATTTTTCCAGTTCGATATTGATTCCATAAAGTTTCATTGATTTTTTTATATTCGTTTATGAATATTTCTTTTTGAACACCAATTTTTTGCTTGAGGTTAAATTCAAAAAAGATTTCATCTAGCACTAATTTAGAGTTTTTTTCAAAATCCCATAAAGTTCTGTCAAGATCAAAAAAAATATTTTTAATCACCTAAAGTGCTATTTTTTTGTGACTACGTTAAAGTGTTTGTTTAGTTTAGATTTAAGGTTTGAGGCCTTATTTTTATGTATGATGTTATTTTTAGTTAGCTTATCAATCATTGAAACAACTTGTGGGAAGAGTTTTTTTACAGATTTTTTATCAGTATCATTTTGAAGCTTCTTGATAGCATTTCTTGCAGTTTTATGCTGATACTTGTTGCTAGCTTTTCTTTTTTCGTTTTGACGAATTCTCTTTAATGCTGATTTATGATTAGCCATAATTTTTTATTTTGTAGCCCGACGGGGAATCGAACCCCGGTTACCAGGATGAAAACCTGGCGTCCTAACCACTAGACGACCGGGCCGAATCTTTTATCAAACAGATTGCAAAATTATGATTTTTTAATTACAAGACAATAAAAAAACAAATTTATTCATCCGATAATCTGTAACCTAGTTTTTTTGCAGTTTTTAATTTTTGATTATTACTCATTTGCATGATATGATGAACATTAATTATTTTATAATCATTAAAGTCTGGAACAATTAAATCATCATTCAAACAATAAAGTATGCATGTAGAGAGAATTTTTTCAATCAATTCAGATGTAACATTTTGGTTAGGAAAATCTCTGAACAAAAACCCAATTGGTTTTTCGCCCTCAACAAAAAAATTATTGTCCTTATTAATAAAAATTCTGCCAATCAAATAAACCTCATCATTTAATCTTTTATATTTATATGAATCAGACAGAAAATTATATATATTAATTATTCCACAAAAAGATCTCTCTACGTCATTTTTTAAATAATCAGAATTTTTAAAAGCATGGTTTTTAGGCAAATCAAATACATTTGAATGCATATTGAACAAAAGAGTCTCACCTGACAACTGCAACATAGCTTCAAAATTTCCACTACTTAAATATTTAATGTCGATTTCTTTATTAGAACTTGTTACTCTGTCTATTAAGTATTTCTCCGTTTGAATTAATTTTTCTTTAAGATTTTCAAAGAAAGTTTTTGTGTTTGAATAAACGAGCTGCTTATTTTTTGATTTTGTTTTTAAAATATTGATTATCTCGCTCTTCATTTAATATGATTTTGCAAATATGACCTTATCTTTAGATTGCTTGCCAGTAATTATACATTTACCCATAACTTTTGATTTTTCTAATGGAATACATCTTATTGTTGCTTTAGTTTTTTCTTTAATCTTATTTTCAGTTTCTGTTGTACCGTCCCAGTAGGCTTTAACAAAAAAGCCAGAACTTATCTTTGAACTGAAATCATCGAAGTCTACACACTCAACAGTATTGTCTTTCATTCTTTTAAGATTAATGTTATATAGATTATCTTGAATTTCATCTAATAATCTTGTGATCTCGTTAGAAATGCTGTCAAACTTGTATATTTTTTTTTCTAATGTATCTCGTCTTGCTAGTTCAATTGTATCATTATCTATATCCCTTTTGCCAATTGACAATCTAATTGGCACACCTTTTAGCTCATACTCTGCAAATTTCCAACCCGGTTTGTGAGTGTCTCTATTGTCATATTTATATGATATCCCTTTTGATTTTAGCTCTTGGATTAAATCATTGACTTTCTCATCAATTAAAACCAGTTCTTCTTTTCCTTTATAAATTGGAATGATTACAACTTGAAATGGAGCCAACTTAGGAGGTAAAACCAAACCTTTATCATCCGAGTGCGACATTATTAATGCACCCATGAGCCTTGTTGATACTCCCCAAGAGGTTGCCCAGACATAATCTAACTCACCTTTTTTGTTAGCAAATTTAACATCAAACGCTTTTGAAAAATTCTGTCCCAGAAAGTGTGATGTACCTGCTTGTAAAGCTTTACCATCTTGCATCATAGCTTCGATGCAATATGTTTCAATTGCACCAGCGAATCTCTCATTTTCTGTTTTAGTTCCAATGATAACAGGCATTGACATAAATTCCTTTGCAAATTTAGCATACACATTAATCATTAACTTAGACTCTTCTATTGCTTCATTTTTAGTTTCATGAGCGGTGTGTCCTTCTTGCCATAGAAATTCTGCAGTTCTGAGAAATAACCTTGTTCTCATTTCCCATCTTACAACATTAGCCCATTGATTTAATAAAATAGGTAAGTCTCTGTATGATTGAATCCATTTTCTGTAAGTATCCCAAATGATTGTTTCTGAAGTTGGTCTAACGATGAGTTCCTCTTCTAACTTAGCATTAGAATCAACTATTATATTCCCATTATCATTTTTGAGTCTATAATGAGTGACAACAGCACATTCTTTGGCAAAACCCTCAACATGTGCTGCCTCTTTATTGAAATATGATTTTGGAATAAACAAAGGGAAATATGCGTTTGAGTGTCCTGTTTCTTTAAACATTTCATCAAGTGCTTGCTGCATTTTTTCCCATATCGCAAATCCGTAGGGTTTAATAACCATGCATCCTCGAACTCCAGAGCTTTCAGCGAGCTCAGCGTGCTGTACTATGTCATTATACCACTGAGAATAATCTTTATTTCTTGGTGTAATTTTCTTTGACATATTAACAATTTTTGTTTAGCTATCGCGTTTCTAATGATGAAGTAAAATTAACAAATTAAACTATCTTTGTAAGTAAGAAATAAATATTTAAGCTATGTCAAAATTTATTACACTAATTTCACTTTCACTTCTTTTTTCATGTAGCTCTACATTATACATGTCTCATTTTGATGATCCCAACTTTCTTAATGCTGATGAATTTAGCTCACATGATGAAATTGTTTCAAATTATAAAAGCGTTGAAAAAGATAAAAATTACATCAGTGCTGACAGTATTTACAGTAACGACACCTCTCAAGCAACAATAAACAATTATTACCTTGATAATTATTACCACTCTAGTAGAGGGCTTTACAGACCATATCTATATAATAGATATTTTTCTTCCAATCCATTCTACTATGACAGATGGAATACATTTTATGATCCCTATTCTTACAATTTTGGTATGTCCATTGGATATGGCTATTACTCTCCACATTATAATTACTCATACTACAATCCCTTTCATTACGGATATTACGACCCATTTTACAGCTCATATTGGAACTATAATCACAGTTATCATAACCCAAATATTGTTATTTCAAATTCAAGTGGGAAAAGATTTTATTATGGCAAAAGAAACTCATTAAGCGGAACTTACAATAATTCTAGCGTAACAAAAACAAGTAAATTCAATTCTGTTAATTTAAAGAACAAAAATTTTGACACAAGAACTATTAATCCAGCAAAATCAAAAAATTTTGACAAAAGGGAATACAAAACTGAAATAAAAAAATCTACCAATAGAAAAAGCAATTATTACAACAAAAAAACTAGTAACAATAAAAACTCATTTAGAACGAAGACCAATAACAGCTTTAATCGTTCAAATACCAAAAGTTATAATAGAAATACAATAAAAAGAAAGCCTTAAACATGTTTAAAAAATTAATTTTTACAATACTTTTAATATTATCAGTTACATTCTCATATTCACAATATGTAAATGATGCTCTCAAATTTTCAAGTCAAAACACTTTTGGAACATCAAAGTTCAATTCAATGAGTGGGGCCTTTGGATCTTTAGGTGGTGATTTTTCTAATCTAAGTCATAATCCAGCTGGTTTGGGAATGTACCAGTTTAGTGAGTTTACATATACTAATTCATTTGGAAGAAATATTATAACATCTGATTTTAGAGATATTAAGGAAAGAGATTGGCAAATAAATTCACAAACAGAAAATATTGGAATAGTTTTATCAAATCCCAAAAGTGATTTGAATGTTAAAAGGATTAATTTTGGTGTTGGCTGGAACCAAACAGCTAGCTTTAATGAGAGGATTTTTATTGCAAGTACCAATAGCGAGAATTCACTTGCTGATGTCTTTTTATCAAGAGCAAACGGACATTTAGTAAATGATCTAGACCCTTTTCTTGAATATTTAGCTTTCTGGACTGATGTAATAGATTTAGCTGATAATTCGATTGACACATCAACTAATTATTATTTATATGACAACGGGAATTATATTTCTCATGTAAATAGTGTTTCCGAAAAATTTCAGTATCTGCAAAAAGAATCCTCTGGCTATACAGGGGAAGTTCCTATCTCTCTTGCAACTTCAATTGATGACAAATTATACTTGGGTGTTAGCATGGGAATACCCATAATAGAATATAGTGAGAGAACATTATATGGTGAAAGTAGTTTTTCAGATACAATTTCTGATTTAACTGCATTTGATTTAAATAGATCATTGATAGTTTCTGGAAGTGGTATAAATATCAAAGCCGGAGCAATTTACAGACTCAACAATAACTTTAGAGTTGGTCTTTCTGCACATTCACCTTCATATATCTCCATACAAGAAGAATTTAATTCATCAATGAGAACAAGCTTTAGTAATGGTGAGAGTAGTTCTGAGTCCTCTCCCTATGGTTTCTTTGAATATGACTTAATAACACCCTGGAAAATTATATTAGGCGCATCCTCTACTTTTAACAACTTACTTTTAAGCATTGATTATGAAACAATTGACTATAGCTTTATAAGTCTTCAATCAGACATTGAAAGATTTCGAGAAGAGAATGATTTTATGTCAACAAATTATGTGAGAACTAATAATATCAAAATTGGTGGGGAATATATATCAAACAACTTGTCGCTTCGATTTGGTTATTCAGAACATGGAAGTCCCATCAAGGATAAAGAAGATTTTAATTTGGTTACTAATTCAATAGGAATTGGATATAGCATTGGGAATTATTTCATAGATGCAAGCTACACTAATACCAAAGGAAAGCAAAACTATAACTTATATTCAGTTAACGGAGTTTCTGAAACTGCAGAGCTTGAAAAAGATAGACACAGGATTGTGCTGGGTATTGGACTGAAATTCTAATTAACTTTTCTGAAGCTCCTCTTCATCAACTAAAATTCTTCCACAGTGCTCGCAGATAATAATTTTTTTGTGAAGCTTGATATCTAGTTGCCTTTGAGGTGGTATTTTGTTGAAGCAGCCACCGCAAGCATCTCTTTTGACTGAAACCACTGCTAAGCCATTTTTTACATTATCTCTAATCTTTTCATATGCTAATAGCAATCTGTCATCAATGACCTTTTTAGCTTTTTGAGATTTTTTTAATAGTGCCTCTTCTTCTTTTTCAGTTTCTTTAACTATCTCATCTAATTCTCCTGATTTTTTATCCAGCTCATCCTTTCTTAAATCTAAATCATCATTTAAACTGTTAAGTTTTTCTGTGTGATGAAGTAAATTTGCTTCCGAGTTTTTGATTTTCTTCTCTGACAGTTCAATCTCTAAAGTTTGGAATTCAATCTCCTTAGTGAGTGACACAAATTCTCTGTTATTCTTGATATTCTCAAGTTGTTTTTTATACTTTTTAATTAGCTCGTTTGATTCTGTTATTTGATTGGTATTTTTTGTTTTTACTTCATTTTCTGAATCAATTTCTTGAACTACTTTTTCCTTTCTTTTAGAATAGGCTTCTATGGAGTCTTGCAAATCCTCAATTTCTAATGGAAGCTCGCCTCTAACAGTTCGTATTCTGTCAACTTCTGAATCTATTAACTGAAGCTGGTATAATGCTTTTAGCTTTTCCTCAACTGATTTTAAACTCGCTGTTTTTGTTTCTTGCTTTTTTGCCATTAATTTAAATATTTTATTGGGTTTGTTTTAACATTAGATAAGTGGACGGCAAATGTACTAAAATTTTGAGAAATTTTTTCTTTTATTAAATCCATAGTAAACTGTTCACTTTCAAAGTGTCCAATATCTACAATACATATCTGATCTTGATAATCAAAGAAATCATGATATTTTAAATCGCTAGTAATAAATACATCACATTTATTTTTAATTGCACCTTCAATTAGAAAACTACCGCTTCCTCCACAAAAAGCAATCTTATGAACTTTTTCATTTAATACCTTGGTGTGCCTTATGCCCTCTGCTTTAAAAACACTTTTAAGAAGTTGAATAAAATCAACTGTTCGGGTTGATTTGGCAAGAAAACCATATCCACCAGAGCCAGCATAAAGATTTTTATTATTCAATTTGATTATTTGATGAGCAATTTTTTCATATGGGTGAGATTTGATCATCGCTTGAAGTACATTACTCATTTGATTTTCATAAAATATAAACTCTAATTTTTGCTCGCTTACAACTTCAAGCTTATTTTTTTTACCAATCGCAGGTTTTGATCCAGAAAGCGGTTTAAAAGTACCTTTACCATTAACATTAAAGCTACAAGAGTCATAATTTTCCATTTTTCCAGCTCCTGATTCAAAAATGGCATTTCTCAGCTCATCACAATGATTATCAGGACAGTAAACTTCTAATTTAAAAATATTTGATATTGGTTTTAAAATCTTATAATCATTAATCTTTAGCTTTTCTGCTATTTTATAATTGACACCATAAAAAGTATTATCAAGGTTGGTGTGAATACAATAAATTGATATGTTATTTTTGATTGCCTCTAATATGCAATTTTCAGAATTGTTCGAGCCTGTAATTGATCTTAAATTTTTAAATATTATCGGATGATGTGTTATTAAAAGATTACAATTTTTACTTATGGCTTCTTTAATTACTTCAAGATTACAATCTAAAGAAACTAAAATATTAGTTAATTCATTGTTTCTGTTTCCAATATTAAGACCGCTATTGTCATACTCTTCTTGAAGAGAAATTGGTGCAAAATCCTCCAAATACTCAATTACATCTTTAATCTTCATTTTTCAAAAATAATATAAATATCTTATTGTATATCTTTGCTTGACTAATGTTACTATTAAGACTTTTTTCATTCATTTATGGACTTTTTACCGAGTTCAAAAACATTCTATTCAACTACAATATTTTAAAGTCTAAAAACTTCAATAAGACATTAATTTGTGTCGGTAACTTGTCTGCTGGTGGCACGGGAAAAACTTCATTTGTAGATCACCTTATTAATATGCTTTCAAAAGACTATAAAATAGGAATTATCTCCAGAGGTTATAAGAGAAAAAGTGAAGGATTTCATTTTGTTAATGATGTTGATACTAACAAATATGGTGATGAGGTTTGTATGCTTAAAAGCAAGTATCCATTTTTAATAATTGCAGTTGACATTGACAGACAGAGAGGAATCAACAAATTGATTGATAAAAATGTTGAACTAATAATTATGGACGACGGATTTCAAAATAGATGGGTTAAAGCTGATATACAATTTATTTTGACAACATTTAAAAATCCATTTTTTAATGATTATTTGCTACCTTTTGGTAGATTAAGAGAAAAAAAGAAAAACTTTAAAAGATCTGACTATATCATAATTACAAAATGTGATTTATCATTGGATAATAAAAAAAAGAAGTACTTTTCAAATCATTTGTGCAATAAACCTACTTATTTCTGTCAAACAAAATATTTAGATTTAACTCATATTAGGACTAAAAAAAATTTTAACATCTGCTCCAGAACTGAAATTCTTTTAGTAACAGCTATCGCTGACAACACTGAATTATTTAACGATTTAGCAAAGATTAGTAGAAAAGTGCATAATTACTCTAAACCTGACCATTATAGCTTTACAAAGACTGACGTCGACAAAATCATAAAAACATTTAATAAAATAGATACAAATGATAAAATTATAGTAACTACAGAAAAAGATAGTGTAAAATTGATGAATTTCATTAGATTTATTGGTAAGTATCCTTTTTATGTACAAAAGATAGCTCTTGATTTTCACGAAAATGATAATTTTGAAAAAAATATTCTAGAACATGTTAAAGAAACTTCAAAGAATAAAGAACTATCTTGAAAATTTAATAGAAATAAAGCCCAAATATGGTATTGTTTTAGGCACTGGTCTAAACAATTTAGTTGATAGTCTTGAAATAATAAAATCTATAAGCTATGAAAATATTCCTGAGTTCCCTAAATCTACTGTTGAAGGACATGAAGGAAAGCTTCTCTTTGCCAAAATCAACAACATAGATGTAATGATTATGCAAGGTAGATTCCATTTCTATGAGGGCTATTCTATGGAGGAGGTTACTCTACCAATAAGATTAATGAAAATACTTAATATTCGAAAAGTTATTTTAAGTAACGCAGCTGGTGGAATGAACTCTAACTTTGAAATTGGAGATGTAATGATAATAAATGACCATATTAACTTATCCCCCTCACCTCTTATTGGTAAAAATATTTCAGAACTAGGAACAAGATTTCCTGACATGAGTGAGCCTTACAATAAAGAAATGATTGAGTCTGCTGAAAGAATATTTAATGAAAGTGGAATTTGTTTTCATAAAGGAACCTATGTTTGTGTTACCGGACCTAATCTTGAAACACCTGCTGAATATAAATTCTTAAAAATAATTGGTGGTGATGCTGTTGGAATGTCTACTGTTCCTGAAGTAATTGTAGCAAGGCATATGAATATGCAATGTTTCGCGGTTTCAGTAATTACTGATCTGGGTATTGAAGGAAAAATTGAAAAAGTTACTCACGAGGAGATACAACAAGTTGCTAAAAAAGCTCAACCTAATCTCATAACATTAATTAAAAAGATTATAAATTGAAAAACATAATAACAATTTTAATACTTCTTTTCTCATTTTTTTGTAATTCTCAAGAAGCTAATTTAATTTATAATTGGAATGACACTTCCTTGGTTGGTTCTTGGGCATATGACAATGCTTATAACGAAATTTGGGGCTTTGAAATAAATAATCATGAATTTGCAGTAATTGGTTCAACTGCTGGTACACATATTTTTGATGTTTCTAATGTTCAAAACATTTACGAAACAGCATTTATCGCTGGAGCTTACACCGGTGGAGGTGTTATTCACAGAGACTATCATGATTTTGATGGCTATTTATATGCAGTATGCGATGAAGGTAGCTCTAGTACTTTACAAATCATTGATATTAGTAATTTGCCCTACTCATTTAATGTTGTATATGATGATAATGCTTTGTTCAACAAAGCACATAATATTTTTATTGATACAAGTACAGCCAAATTATATGCTTGTGCCTCAAACAATGCAATGGATGTTTATTCACTTGCAAACCCAGTTTTACCTGTTTTGATAAACGAGCTTAATTATCCTACAATAGGGCATGTACATGATGCTTATGTTAGGAATGATACTGCATATTTAAATTGTGGAAACGATGGTTTCAGGGTCTTTGATTATTCAAATGTTAATTCTATTTCAAACCAGCCTAATTTACTAGGATCTTTAACTTCATACCCTGACGCTGGATATAATCACTCAGGTTGGTTAAATAAATCTGGGGATATCTATGCAATGCAAGACGAAAATCATGGCTACGATATTAAAATTCTTGATTTGTCTGATTTTACTAATATCTCTGTAATTTCAGTATTTAACTCTGGCGTTGATGCAAATTCAATGGCTCATAATGCTATTATTAAAGACAACTTACTTTATGTTGCTTATTATCATGATGGTCTAAGAGTTTACGATATCTCAAATCCAAATACTCCAATTGAAGTTTGTTATTATGATACCTATAGTCCAAATAATCATAGTTCTTACAGTGGCGCATGGGGTGTTTATCCATATTTAAGCTCAGGGAACATTCTCGTTTCTGATATGCAGACTGGATTCTATATATTTAAATGCGATGCGACTTCCAATATAGAAACTGAAAAAATTAATGAAATAATCTTTCCAAACCCCGTTAAAAACTACTTTTCACTAATAGATGAACGCGATGGAATATTAACCATTTACAATTTAAATGGAAAAATATTATTTCAAGCTGATATTAATAAAGAGCAAATTTTTAATATATCATTAAATGATGGTCTTTATATTTACAAGATTAAAAATCAAAAATCAACTACAAAAACTGGTAAATTTATTGTTAAGAATGATTAAGAATAACTATATATCAGTAATTGGTCTTGAGATTCATATACAGTTAAGTACAAAGAGCAAAGCCTACTCATCTGACGAAAATATTTATGGAGCTAATCCCAATACAAAAACCTCACCTATTTCACTTGCATATCCAGGCACTTTACCTTCTGTTAATACTAAGCTAATAGAATATGCCCTAAAGCTTGGAATTTCTTTAGAATGTGACATAAATAAAAAAAATATTTTCTCAAGGAAGAACTATTTTTATGCTGATCTTCCAAAGGGCTATCAAATAACTCAGGACAAAAATCCAATTTGCAAGGGAGGTCATTTGTTAATTGATTTGGAGGACGGTTCAAAGAAAAAAATAAATCTGACGCGAATTCATATGGAAGAGGATGCTGGAAAGAGTATACATGACATTGATCCATATAATTCATTAATTGACCTCAATAGAGCTGGAGTACCTCTTCTTGAAATAGTATCTGAGCCAGAAATTCGTTCTAGCTATGAAGCACAAAGCTTTGTTAATGAGATCAGAAAAATTGTAAAGTACTTGAACATCTGTAACAGTAATATGGAAGAAGGGAGTTTAAGATGCGATGCCAACGTATCAGTTATGAAAGAAAATGACAAAGACTTTGGCATAAAAGTAGAGATTAAAAATATGAACTCTACAAGAAATATAAAAAAAGCTATAGACTTTGAAATAGATAGACAAATAAAACTTATTGAACAAGGTAAATCTGTTCTACAAGAGACAAGAAACTTCAATGCACTAACTAATGCAACAAGTTCAATGAGAACAAAGGAAAAAGCAGATGACTATAGATACTTTACAGAACCTGACTTACAGCCAATAATTTTAGATGAAAAATATATTCAATCTATAGCTGATGATTTACCTTTATTACCAAATGAACTAGAGAAAAAGTTTAAAAAAGAATATGATTTAAGTAATTATGATATAAAGCTATTAATAGAAGACAAAGAAATTTCTGATTATTTTCAAAAAATTTGTAAGACCATACAAAACTATAAGTTAGTGGCTAATTTTGTTAATGGACCAATAAAATCATTTCTAAATACGAATTCAGTACCAATTGATAAATTGCCTGTTGACAGAAAAAAAATTATTACATTGTTATCTTTTATCGCTAAGAAAAAAGTCTCAATATCATCTGCTCAACAAATAATTTTCCCTAAGCTTTTAAACTCAGATCTAGAAGTTATTGAAATCATAGAAAAAAATAATCTTTTTTTTGAAAATGACTCCATTGACCTTCAAGAGATAATTTCTAAAGTTTTAGGAAAGTATCCGCAAAAAGTAATTGAATATAATGAAGGGAAAATTGGACTCATTGGTCTTTTTATGGGTGAAATTATGAAAATAACAAAAGGTAAAATTGATCCAAAAAAAATTAATAATGAACTAAAAAAGGAACTTGAAAAGCGAAAAAAATAAAATTTACTTTGCATCTGATTTTCATTTAGGAGATAGCAAATCATTTAATGAAAATAATAAGAGAGAACTTAAAATTGTAAAATGGCTTGAAAAAATTAAAAGTAGTGCCAAAGAATTATATCTCGTCGGCGACACATTTGATTTTTGGTATGAATATAATGACGTAGTACCCAAGGGTAATCATAGATTTTTTTCTAAAATCACTGAGCTAATTAAAAATTCAACTGATGTTTTCTTCATTACAGGTAATCATGATTTATGGATGAACAGATACATAGAAAATGAAATTGGTGCAAAAGTTAGAGATGAAATGCTAATATCAATTAACGATAAAAAAATTTTCATAACTCATGGTGATGAAATACACAACAAAAAATTATCTTACAAGTTCATTAAGTTTTTATTTAAATCTAAATTTTGTCAAGCACTTTTTTCCTCACTTCATCCTACATTTGCTTTTTCAATAGCTAAAACGTGGTCAAGTATTAGCAGAAAGAAAAATGAGTCAAAATTAATAGACAATCAGAAAATACATGATCCTCTAATAAATTTTTGCAAGAGAAAAAATATAATTTCTCAAAATGATTATTATATATTTGGCCACTTGCATGCTCCAAAAATAAAAATAGGGGATACCTTTACTTATATTAACCTAGGCGATTGGATTAATCACAATACATATGCAGTTTTTGAAAAAGATAAAATAGTGATTCAAGAATTTATTTCTTAGAACAAATCTGCATTCATTACTTTATTCCATGCACAGATGAAATCACATATAAACTTTTCATTGTTGTCATCTTGAGCATAGTGCTCAGCATAAGATCTCAGTATAGAGTTAGAACCAAAAATGAGATCAAATCTACTTGCAGTCCATTTAATTTGATTATCATGGCTATTTATAAAGTTAAATTTGTTAGCTTCTACTTTTTCCCATTTATAATCCATACTAAGAATATTTACAAAGAAATCATTTGATAATTTTCCAGGACTATTTGTTAAAACTCCAACACTTGAGTTGCCGTGATTAGCCTCTAATACTCTCATTCCACCAATTAAAACTGTCATTTCAGGAGCAGTTAGTCCCAAGAGATGAGCTTTATCAAGTAAATATTCTTCACAATTTTCTTTTACCTCTTCCTTAACCCAATTTCTAAAACCATCTGCAATTGGCTCAAGCGAAGCAAATGAGTTTTCGTCAGTCATTTCCGAGCTGGCATCTCCTCTTCCTGTTTTAAAAGGGACATTCACTTTATGACCACTTACTTCTATGGCTTCTTCTATAGCTGTATTACCTGCTAAAACAATTATATCTGCGATACTAACATCAAATTTTTCTGATATTTTTTGATATTGGGGTAAAATTAAAGCTAACTCATCTGGGTCATTTGATTGCCAATTGATTTGAGGAAGAAGTCTTATTCTTGCCCCATTAGCGCCTCCTCTTAAGTCTGAATTTCTAAAAGAGCTCGCACTGCACCATGCAACTGAAACTCTTTGAGATATACTTAAATTAAGGAATTTAATTTCTTGTTTAACTTTTTCTACATCATAATTTTTATTGCCCTTAGGAACAGGATCTTGCCAAATTAAATCCTCTTTAGGTAACTCAGGGCCTATATATCTAATTTTTGGCCCCATATCTCTATGTGTAAGCTTAAACCATGCTCTTGCAAATGTTCGAGAAAAATAATCTTGATCATTCATAAATTTCAGCGATATATCTCTGTAAATTGGGTCCATTTTCATAGCCATGTCAGCATCAGTCATTATTGGATTATTTCTTTTATTAGAATTATTCGCATCAACTGGTTTTTTATTTTCAGCAATTTCTTTAGGTTCCCATTGCCATGCTCCAGCAGGACTTTTTCTTAATTCCCAGTCATGATTGAAAAGCATGTCAAAATAACCATTATCCCACTTAGTTGGATTAGTAGTCCATGCTCCTTCAATTCCACTTGTTACAGCATCTTTTCCATTACCTGAGCCACTTGGGTTATGCCACCCAAACCCTTGCTCATTAATGTTTCCGCCCTCAGGCCCTGGACCAAGTAAATTTGCATCACCATTTCCATGAGCTTTTCCCACCGTATGTCCTCCAGCTGTAAGAGCAACAGTTTCTTCATCGTTCATGGCCATTCTTGCAAAAGTTTCTCTGACATGAAGCGCTGTCTTTAGTGGATCAGGCTTACCATTGACCCCTTCTGGATTAACATAAATAAGACCCATGTGAGCTGCTGCTAAAGGTTTTTGCATAGTTGATGGTTCATTTAAATCATCATATCTCTGTTCACTAGGAGCTAAAAACTCGTTCTCAGGACCCCAGTTAATATCAATTTCTGGGTGCCAAATATCTGGCCTTCCGTATGAAAAACCGTACATTTTTAACCCCATACTCTCATAAGCAACATTACCTGCAAGTATAAACAAGTCAGCCCAACTTATTTTATTTCCATATTTTTTTTTGATAGGCCACAAAAGTCTTCTAGCCTTATCTAAATTAGTGTTGTCCGGCCACGAGTTTAAAGGTGCAAAACGTAAGTTTCCAGTTCCTGCACCACCTCTACCATCAGAAATACGATATGTACCTGCTGCATGCCAAGCCATTCGAATCATCAAACCTCCATAATGATTCCAATCCGCAGGCCACCATTCGACTGAGCTAGTCATCATTTCATGCATATCATTTTTTAGTTCCTCAAAATCTAATTTTTTAACTTCCTCTCTATAATCAAAACTCCTAGAATTAGGATTTGATTTATAGTCATGTTGATGTAAAATATCTAGATTTAATGATTTTGGCCACCATTTATCTATTGATGAATCCTTAGTTGTACTCCCACCATGAAAGATGGGGCACTTTCCATTGCCTTGATTGTTCATGTCTAAACTTAGTTTAAAATTATTTTTTTCGTAAACGATTTATTTGATGAGCTTGTAGCTCTGACAAAGTATATCCCGTCTTTTTTAATACGAGCTCTTAAATTACTGATTTCAAAATAATCACTTTGTATAACTCCCGCATATATATTATAAACTTTCTCCCCTAGAATATTTATAATATCAATACTTGTCTCTTGTTCACCAAAGTTTTCAAGTAAAATAGAGCTAGACTCATCCAAAGGATTTGGGAAAACAGACACTTTTTGAGAAATTGAAGTACCGTTTTCATTTAACAAAGAAGATGCCTCTCCAATTTTTATATCGTCAATATATATGTTGTTGTGAGAAGTAGTACCACCATCATATGAAATCTTAAACTTTACATTATTGTTTTTTAAAGCATTCTTAGTAAGAACAGTATCCAACCAATCATTTGGATTTGGAACAAAATTAGTTGCTATATATCCAGCTCTGGATGTTGTAACAGGATCTAAGGTAGCTAAAGACAACCAATTTTCACCACAATTTGTTGAGTAATGCACTCTTAACTCATTAGTTGGAAACGTATTCAAAGCAGCGCCAGACCAACTAAATTTAATTGCAGGAGTTGTGTATGAGGAAAGATTAAAAGATTTAGATATAATTTCTGAGTAACCACCAATAATTCCTTTCTCTGAGAGTTCAAAGTTGTTAATTTTCATACTTCCATTTCCTGAATACCATTCCCATCCAGCTTGTTGTGATAAATCAGAAATAGCCCAAACACTATTATCATAATTATTTTCAGTTACAGTCCAGTCTGGATCAGGACCAGTGAAGAATTCATAAGTTTCTGGAGAAGTGTTTTGAGATGATGCAGGGTTTACTGTTACAAAAGCAGGTTTTACTATTTCAACAACACAAGTATTAGTATAATCGTATTCGTAGATTGTTTCTTGAACCTTACCTCTGTAGAATGTAGTATCTACTAGTCCCCAATATTTACCTAAACTATCTATGTAGTGTGAGGAAATATTAGAAGCAGACATATTATTTAGTTCATCTTGAGTTCCTTGTACTATGTTATCAGTTGTAATTGATTGAATTAAGCTTGGATCAGCTGCCGGAATCAAAGAAGGATCACTTGCTCTAACTTTTATTACTTCATCATAAGTTATTTTAAATTTGACATCATAAGTGCCTTCGTTAGCATATGTATGAAGTTCATAGTGACCTAATTGTCCGTTATAGCTACCACTTGTAATTGTTCCATCTCCAAAATCCCACTCAACAGAAGAAATATTATTGCCAAATATTCTTGAATTTGACCTAAACCAAGTTTCTTCTCCAATACAAACTTGATACGCATCATTATTTTCAAAAATATTTAGTTGCTTGGTACATGTTGGGGGTAGAAAACCATCACTGGTTCCAGTTTCATCAATATTTACTTCAGACCACATGTATTGCCTAAATCCCGGTACTATTCCGTCACCTTCCAAGGTTTCATTGATAACTTCAACTTGGCCTTTACTAAACATGGTAGTAAATTGATCAGGAGTGTAATCCATATAATTCATAAACATTTCACCTGCCCAGTTCATTGAATCAGCTATACATCCTTGATTTTGTAATCCGACATGATATGGAAAGTTGTTAAAACTAACCCCATAGTTAGCTTCTCTTGATGGTGGTGTATCAAAAATATTGTCATCACCGCATGTTCCTGCACCACAATCCCAAGGGTGACATAAGCCTAACCAATGACCAGCTTCATGAGTTAGTGTACTAGATGATGGATCATTAAATTCACTGTAAATTAATACAACACCATCAGTTGCCATTGATCCTGAAAAGGGAAATTGAGCAAATCCAAGAAGAGTGTTTCCATTAGATTCTGGTAAAAACTTTTTAATGACCCAAATATTGAAATACTGATATGAATTCCAGTAACTTAGTGCTTTTACTGCGTTTCTTGGTGAAGGTTCATTACTTAAGGGTGACTTAACTCTAACAATACCATTTGTCAGTTGACCTTCAGGATCAGTACGAGCTAATCTAAATTCTACATTAGGAACACCTCTGAGTGCTGCAAACACATCGGGAGTTCTTGACTCAAACAAATTACTTTGTCCGTTAATATTTCTATTAAGTGCGTCAATAGCGTCCTGAACAACCTCATCAGAAACATTTTCTGGGCCGTCGTCATGTATTATGTGAACAACTACAGGAATTATCTTCTTATTATCAGATGTTGATCTTAAGCTATTAATATCTAAATTGTTTTGAATTCTTTCAAACTCTTGTTTTAAGTTTTGATTCTTTTGTGAAATAGATTTGTAAAATTCAGGGTATTGATGTATATCATCTTGAATGTACCCTTTGTAACTTCCACAAACTTTATTTTGTGCAAATAATTGGAAAGGAACCGTCAAAAAAATTGATAAAATAATAGTTGTTAGAAATTTTGTCATGTTCTTGATCTAATGTTAGATAACAAATATAATGATTCTGATTAAATTTTAAAAAAATTTATGAACTAATGAATATGCCTTGCCGCATGATATGAAGACCTTACAAGAGGGCCACTTTCAACATGCCTAAAGCCTAACTCCAAACCAATTTCCTTTAATCTTGAAAATTTTTCAGGTTTAACAAACTCACTGACTGGCAAATGTCTAAACGTGGGTTGTAAATATTGACCTAAAGTAAGAATTGCTACACCTACTTTCCTTAAATCTTTCATGGTTTCAATAATTTCATCTTCGGTTTCTCCTAGACCTAGCATGACACCAGATTTTGTCTTCATCCCCGCCTCATGCAATACTTTTAAAGTATGTAAACTTCTATCATATTTGGCTTGAATTCTAACTTTCTTAGTTAGACTCCTAACTGTTTCTAGATTGTGTGATACAACTTCTGGCGCAACATCGGCAATCATTTTTATGTGTCTATCAACTCCTTTAAAATCTGGAATAAGTGTTTCCATTGTTGTGTCAGGTGATATTTTTCTAATTTGATTGATTGTCTCTACCCAAAAACTTGCCCCACCATCATCTAGCTCGTCTCTGTCAACAGAAGTTATTACAGCATGTTTGACTCCCATCAGCTTTATAGAATTTGCAACTTTTAGAGGCTCGCTCCAATCTACAGGTAATGGCTTGCCAGTTTTGACATTGCAAAAGCCACATGATCGGGTGCAAATATTTCCAAGTATCATAAAAGTAGCAGTTCCTTCACCCCAGCATTCTCCCATATTAGGGCAATTGCCACTTTCACAAATTGTATGTAAATTATTTTCAGAAGTGATGGATCTAACCTTTTTGTAAGCATCACCTGTTGGTAATTTAACTTTTAGCCATGAAGGTTTTCTTTTTCTATTTTTGATAAAGTCTGATTTATTTTTTTTTAAATCTAAACTAACCCAAGGTTTTTTTGTCTTTTCTAATCTATCTTTTATTTCAACGCTGGCACTCATATTTAATTTTTGTTTCTTATAAATATTTATTTTCTATAGTTATGAGTTATCTAACTTATTTACGTTAGTCATATGTTTTAAATTGTTTTCAGAAACACCATCGCATTTTTCTTTGTAAACACTGCAAGAGGAAGCAAATAAAAGTATTAGTCCTAATAATAGTCTCATTTTTTTTTTACAAAAATACATATATAAAGTTATGTTTGAAAACAAAAAAAATCAATTTATTTTTATCTTTATTAACATTTTAAACAATTGAATCCAAGCTTAGAAAAATCATGGAAGACGGAATTGTCACAAGAATTCCAAAAAGATTACTTTAAAATTCTAAAGAAAAAAATTTTACAAGAAAAAGCAAGAACTGCTGTTTTTCCAAACAGAATAAATATTTTTAAAGCTTTTGAACTAACTCCGCTAAGTGATGTAAAAGTTGTCATATTGGGCCAAGACCCTTATCATGATAAAGGACAAGCAAATGGATTATGCTTTTCTGTTAATGAAAATATTTCTCAACCACCATCATTAAAAAATATTTTTAAAGAAATAAAAAATGATTTAAAAATTGAATTACCAATTTCTGGAAATTTAGAAAGATGGGCAAATCAAGGAGTTTTACTTTTGAATTCTATTTTAACTGTTAGTAAGAACCAAGCAGGTTCGCATAAAAATTTTGGATGGGAAAATTTTACTGACAAAGTCATACAAATTATTTCTAACAAAAAAGAGAATATTATTTTTCTTTTGTGGGGAAAGTTTGCGCAAAGTAAATTATCGATAATTGACAGCTCGAAGCATCACATTTTAGTTGCAGCACATCCCTCACCTTTTTCAGCTCATAGCGGCTTTTTTGGATGCAAGCATTTTTCTAAAACAAATCAAATTTTATATCAACTTGGAAAACAACAGATTAAATGGTGATAAATCTATATTTAATATTTTTATTTTCAAACTTATTCATAAGTGATGATTTAATAATTAAGCAGTGTGAAAATTATTTTTTTCAGAAGAATAGAAATTTACCATCAAGTTTTATTTATATTGAAACTAAAAATCAAAAGCTTTATTTAATAAAAGAAAAAAAAATTACTGATATTTATTCGATATCTAGCTCAGAAAAAGGTGTAGGAAATAAAGCTGGAAGCAACAAAACTCCAATAGGAATACATCGCATAAAATCAAAAATTGGTGATAATGTTCCGATTAATTCAAGATTTATCGGAAGAAAGTTAACAGGAGAAATTGTAGACATAATTTCTGATACAATCAAAGGTGATCTTGACATAATATCAAGTAGGGTTATGTGGTTGAGTGGTGAAGAATATGGTATAAACAAAGGAAATGGAATAGATTCTTACAAACGTTACATTTACATACATGGAACCAACGAGGAAGGAAGAATAGGGATACCCTCTTCACATGGATGTGTTAGAATGAAAAATAAAGACGTAATAGATTTGTACAGAAAAGTAGAAGTTGGTACATTGGTACTGATTAAATAATCAAATTAAAGTTATGGAAATTATCATTTTATCTCTCTTAATAATTCTAATAATAATATCAGCACTAATCTTAAAATCAAAAAATAATGTTGAATCCTTATATGAAAATCGTGAACTACAAAAAAATATTATTCAGAAAGAAGAAAAAATAAAAAGTTTAGAAGAGGATGTGAAAATAGCAGAGGCGAGACTATTATCTTTTGAAGAAGTTAAAGCCGAAAAAATTCAGCTTGACGAAAGATTAAAAATATCAGATCAAGAAAAAAGTTCTTTGAAAAGCGAGGTTGTCAAGCTAAAATATAATGAAGAAAACAGAAATGAAACACAAAGAAAAGGGATTGAATCAATAAGTACAATTCAACAAAATCTACAGTTAGAAATTGCAAGAGTAAATGATGAAAGAGTTCGTGAAGAAAAAGAAAATATCGAAAAAATGAAAAAAATTTGGAGCGAACACGAGAGAGACGTGCAAAGTCATATTCAATTAATTTGTAATAATCATGTAATTAAATACATAGGCCAAGAAGATTTTCCGTATCCAAGAAATAAGCCTGATAATTGCATTGAAATTATGGATCAGTTGATAATTTTTGATGCGAAAAGTCCGGGAAGTGATGACTTAAGCAATTTCCCAAAATACATTAAAGATCAAACAGAAAATTTAAAAAAATATGCAAAACATGAAAATGTTAAAAAAGATCTTTTTTTAGTAATACCATCTAATACACTATCTGTAATTGATAAATTTTCATATAACATTGGTGACTATAATGTTAGTGTAATCACCAAAGATTCCTTAGAACCAATAATTCTAAGTTTAAAAAAAATAGAAGAATATGAATTTGCCGATAAACTTAGCCCAGAGGAAAGAGATAATATCTGTAGAGTAATTGGTAAATTTGCACATACAACAAAACGAAGAATCCAAATTGATCAATTTTTTGCAAGTGAATTTTTAGAAACACTCAGCAAAACTGGTTCTATACTACCAAGAGACATATTAGAGAGCGTCATTCAGTTTGAGAATGCTGAAAAATTAAACCCCCCAATGGAAAAAAGAAAAAAACAAATCCTAACAAAAGAACTAAAAAGTCAATCTGAAAAAATTAAAAAAGAAATTGAATTAAGACAAATACCTGATATCGAGGCAAATATTGAATTTAAAAATGAAGAAAAATAAAGAATTTATATATGGTATAAGACCAATCATTGAAACAATAAGCTCAGGTAAAACAATTGATAAATTGTTCATTCAAAGAGGGTTGAAAAACGACTTGTTTGATGAGCTATGGAAGCTAGTCAGGACAAAAAGAATAAATTACAAACATGTACCAGCTGAGAAAATTAACCGAATAACTAAAAAAAACCATCAAGGAGTAGTTGCATTTCTATCACCAATTGATTTTCACAAACTTGAAAATGTTGTGCCAGAAATTTATGAAAGAGGTAAGACACCACTAATAGTAATACTTGACAACATTACTGATGTGAGAAATTTTGGAGCTATTGCAAGAAGTGCTGAATGCCTGCAAGTAGATGCTGTTTTAGTACCAGAAAAAAACTTTGCTTCGATAAATTCAGATGCAATCAAGACATCGGCTGGAGCATTATCAAAAATTAAAGTATGTAGGTCTTGGAATCTTCAAGAAAGTATACAATTTTTAAAAGAATCTGGCTTAAAGATAGTAGCTTGTAGCGAAAAAGGGAATGAAAAGATTAGTGGTTTTGATTTCACAAATCCTGTTGCAGTTGTAATGGGATCTGAGGATTTAGGCATAAGTAAAAATATTTTAAAAATATGCGATACTTCTCTAAGAATAGATTTGTTTGGAACAATCAACTCTTTAAATGTTTCCGTTGCTACAGCAATTATTTTATACGAAATTCAAAGCCAAAGGGATGGATAAAGATTACTGGTACGAGAATTGGTTTGATTCTAAATATTATCATATTTTATATAAAGACAGAGACACCAGCGAAGCTAATCACTTCATCAAGAATTTAATTAACAAACTAAATCTTCAAAAAAACAATAGAATCTTAGATGTTGCATGTGGAAAAGGTAGACACTCAATTTTTTTAAACTCTTTAGGCTTTAAAGTAACTGGAATAGACCTCTCTAGTGAAAGTATTAATTTTTGTAAAAAATTCGAAAACGATTGCCTTAGTTTTCACAAGTTTGATATGAGAAATTGTTTTAAAGAGGACTATTTCAACCTATGCCTTAATCTATTCACCTCAATTGGTTACTTTGATGATGAAAAAGATAATTTTAGTGTAATTAAATCAATGGCTGATAGTGTAAAAAAAAATTGTCATATTGTAATTGACTTTTTTAATGTTCAAAATGTAATAAAAAACTTAGTCAGCAACGAAAAAAAACAAATTGATGATGTTATTTTTTTGATAAAAAGATACATTGAAAACAATAAAATTATAAAAGAAGTAAGAATTATAGATAATGATTTAGAATTTAGTTATTACGAAAAAGTTAGCTTACTTGAGCTTAATTATTTCAAGAATGTATTTGAAAAATTAGGAATAGAGCTTGTTAGTTTATTTGGAAACTATAGCTTTGATGAATATCAAAAAAACTCCGAGAGATTAATTTTATTTGGTAGAAAACTATAATAAAAATTGAATAATATTCTTTCTAAAAAAGTAATAATTACAGGACCTCCAGGAAGTGGGAAAACTTCAATTATATCACAGCTTAAAAAATTAAAATATAATTGCTTTGAAGAGGTAGCAAGAGATTTTGCCAAAGAAACAAATCAAAAAATCAATTCCATTGATAACGACAGCGAAAAGATTATATTAAGAGAAAGAATTAATCAATATAATAGTTGTAAAAAAGGACTTTATTTTTTTGACAGGGGAATTTTTGATTCTTTAGCATATTTAAAATTCAAAAATCTTGATGTTGATAATGAGCTTTGGCATAGTTTTTTAATAAAATACAAATACAATAAAAATATTTTTTTTGCACCTGCATGGCAAGATATCTACAAAAATGATAACAAAAGAAATGAAGATTACAAAACAGCAGAACTAATTGGTAAAATTTTACTAAACACATACAAGGAATGCAAATACAATTTGATAATGATACCTAAAACTTCAGTAAAGAAAAGAGCTCAATTTGTTATTAAAAACATATGAAAAAATATCTAACTGAATTTCTTGGAACTTTTGTGCTTGTTTACGCGATACTTACCTTTAGTAATCCTATGTTTGTTGGTATTGCTCTTGCGATAATAATTTACATTGGTTATCATTTCTCAGGAGCACATTATAATCCTGCAGTTACATTTTGCATTTACCTAATGAAAAAAATAACTCTTCAAGAATCTTTTTTTTACATATGTTCTCAATTATTTGGTTCTTTGTCAGCTTCATATTTAAAGTTCTTAATTAGTGGTATACTAATTAATAGATTTGATAATATTGATTACAATTTTTTTGAAATTATAGCTTGCGAAATATTATTCACCTTTTTTCTCATTTCAACAATTTTATTATTTTCTGTGAGCAAAAAAACAAAAGGAAATTACATCTATGGATTCTTAATTGCCTTGACAGTATTTATATCAATTCTGGCTGTAGGTAATATTTCAGGAGCTGTATTAAACCCAGCTGTTGCGATTGGTCCTTTACTAATTAGTAATTTTATTGAAGGTCAAGACATTATTGGTAATCTTTTTTATTATTTGTTGGGCCCTGTTTTAGGAAGCTATTTTGCAACAAAAGTTTACTGTTTCTTTTGACTTAGAAATCATATTACTATTTTTGTAAAAAAAGATATGTCTGTACTAACAGGAAAAAAAGCACCCTCATTTAATGCAAAAGCTGTAGTTAATGGTTGCGAAATCGTAGATAATTTTTCTATTGAGCAATTTTTAGGCAAAAATTATGTCTTATTAATCTTCTACACAAAAAATTTCTCTTCAATATGTCCAAATGAACTTTATGCATTTGAGAAAAGACTTGATGAATTTAAAAATAGAAATGTTGAAGTTATAGCTTGCTCTGCAGACTCTGAAGAGTCGCACATAGCATTTCTAAATACTTCAAAAGAAAATGGTGGAATCAAGGGTGTAACATTTCCATTAATTTCAGACATGACTAAGACAATCTCATCTAATTATGGAGTTCTGTTTGGAGATTATTCATTAAACGAAGAAGATCAACTAACTTGTGATGGTCCAATGATTCCTTTAAGAGGTACTTTTTTGATTGATAAGAATGGTGTAGTTCAATATCAAACTGTCAACTTCTTTACTCTTCAAAGAAATGTTTCAGAAGTAATTAGAATGATTGATTCACTAATTTATTTTGAAGAAAAAGGAGAAAGTTGTTTAGCTAACTAACTTTTTTAGCATAACAACAGCATAGCAAGAAACACCTTCTTCTCTACCAACGAAACCTAACTTTTCAGTGGTGGTTGCTTTAATTGATATTTGAGATAAATCTATTTGCATACATTTAGCGAGTACAAGCTTCATCTCTTGTATGTGATCTTTTAATTTTGGAGCTTGAAGACACACTGTTGAATCAATATTTGAGATTTCAAATTTATTTTCAAACATCATTGTAGTTACCTTTTTCAATAGAATCTTACTGTCAATGCCTTCATATTTTTTTTCATTATCAGGAAAATGAAAACCAATATCTCTTAAATTTAATGCTCCAAGTAATGCATCACATATTGCATGTACTAATACATCGGCGTCTGAGTGGCCAACTGACCCCTTACTATAATTCAATTTTATACCACCAAGTATGAATGGTTTACCTATTTCAAGAGAATGAACATCATATCCTATTCCTACTTTATACATTATATTCCCTCTAATTGTAATGCCCCAATATCAAAAATCATTGTAAATCTCATGGTATTTGCTAATGGATTAGTACCATTTATTGCTCTACTTGCATTTACTAAATATGAGAAATCTAAAGCAAAAACGTTATATTTAACTCCTGCACCAAAAGTGAAAAATTTTCTACCTCCTTTTGTGTTATGTTCGTAAAAATATCCTCCTCTTAGAGCGAACTGTTGAGCATACCAGTATTCTGTT
>TARA_B100001057_G_scaffold412953_1_pt1 | contig 55563 bp, 45 predicted proteins | sample TARA_B100001057 | Tara Oceans TARA_B100001057 (sample SAMEA2621839) | marine metagenome | biome: marine biome (ENVO:00000447); feature: surface water layer (ENVO:00002042); material: "saline water (ENVO:00002010), including plankton (ENVO:xxxxxxxx)" | depth 5 m | reverse complement strand
TCTTTAGAATATCAACAATTTTTTCATCGAAAGATTTTAGTTCCATTGTTATTAAATCATTGAAATGAGAACCAAACTTATTAACTAGTTCTTTCTTGTACTTAGAATTATTTATGGTTTTGGTGAATTTATTATCAATTGCAGAATATTCAGGGCCTATATTATCATAATAAAGATTTTCTTCAATAGCTTTTTTATCTTTAGTGTCTCTTGCAAAATTTAAATTAGCAATGCTAGAATATGAGTGAAATTCCTTTTGTTTTTTTTGATATTTTTCGATTATATCAATTTGTGTATCAGGTTCTGAAGAGTTGTTGAACTCAACAATTAAGTTATCGACATAACTTTCAAATTCATTAATTTTTATTCTTTCGTAGTTCAGCTCAGAGTATTTCATTTTTTAAATTATTAATTATTACTTAATAAGTAATCACAAATTTACTCTTTTTGCTACTTATTAATTAAATTGTGAGATATTTGTTTTTAATGTTTAAAATTAAAAACAAAATATTTGCATGGTCACTATATGACTTTGCAAGCCAGCCATTTTCTACAATCATTGTCACTTTTATTTATAGCGCTTTTTTTACAACATACATAGTTGAAGATGTGGATAAGGGCACTATACTTTGGACAAGAGTTATATCAATTTCTGCTATAATAGCTGCAATTTTATCTCCGATATTGGGTGCAATAGCTGATAGAAATTCATCAAGAAAACTAATGCTAATTATTACTACATATATAAGTATCATTTTTATTGGATTGCTTTATTTTCCAGAAAAGGGAGATATAATGTATAGTCTGATTTTTTTTGCAATTGCAAATGTTGCTTTTGAGCTATCCACAGTATTTTATAATTCTTTTCTGCCTGACTTATCAAATAATAAAAACTCAGGTAAGATTTCAGGAAATGCATGGGGATTTGGATTTGTCGGGGGATTAATTTCACTATTTATTTGTTTGTCTATGTTTGATGTAAATCAATCCTCAGAAATTCCTAAAATAAACATATTGGTTGCAATATGGTTTTTCATTTTTAGTGTTCCAGCATTTATTTTTTTGAAAGAAAAAAAGAAATCAGTCACTAAAAAATTAAGCACATTAAATCAACTAAAATCAACTTTTACAAGTATAAAAGAATACAAAAGCATTTTTAAATTTTTTATAGCTAGACTATTTTACAATGATGCATTAATTACAATTTTTTCACTTGGTGGAATTTATGCAGTTGGTACAGTCGGTTTTGAACTTAGCGAAGTATTTATCTTAGGTATTTTTTTAAATATTTCTGCCGCTATAGGTTCATTTATTTTTGGTTACGTTGAAGATAAGATCGGATCTAAAAGAGCTATTTTAATAACACTTTATTTATTAATTTTTTCAACACTGATTGCATTTTTTGCTCCATATACAAGCTCACCAAAAATTACTTTTTGGATTTCAGCAATTTTACTTGGTTTAATGGTTGGTCCAAATCAATCCTCTAGCAGATCATTGTTGTCAAAAATTGTTCCAGTAAACAAAAAAAATGAGTTTTATGGGTTTTTTGCACTAACTGGTAAAGCAACATCATTTGTTGGGCCTTTATTATTTGGAATCATATCAGCTAATTTTTCTCAACAAATTGCACTTTGGATTGTAATACTATTATTCTGCATTGGCACTATAATTTTTAAGAACATTTGTTTTGACAAAATTTAAATTTCATGCAATTTTTAAAAACATAATCTTTTAATTAATTTTGTTTAAATTGTTTTAATGTTCACTCATATAAAAATCATATTTTTTTTAGTATTGTGTCCAATGCTTTCATTTTCTCAATTAAATTTCAATAATCATATTACTGTCAGTAGTGGTAACGATGGTTTTGGAAGACCAAGGGTTGCATTAGATGCAAATAATGATCCATTTATCGTCTTTAGAAACAATACATCACCTAAAACAATAAGAATTTCAAAGTGGAACGGAAACGGATTTACAAGTCCTTATGATATAATAACTACAGGAATACAACCTTCATCTCAAGACGGTCCTGAAATTGCAGCTAAAGGGGATACTATTTATATAGTTTTTACATCCTCTGTAACTACATATAGTTCAATCATGATGATTAGGTCTTTTGATGGTGGAATTACTTTTTCAGATACAATAAGAGTTTCAGAAAATGATTCTCCTCAGATTTGTAGAATGGGTAATATTGCAATAAATGAACAAGGTCACCCAGTAGTTTCTTACATGAAAAATGACTTAAGTTTTTCGACAGCAGAACAAATGGTCAGAACCTCAAATGACTTTGGACTAACTTTTGGCACTGCTGTAAACTCTACATTAAACTCGCCTGACGAACCTTGTGATTGCTGTAAAGCATCTTTGTTAGTTAGTGGTAGTAATATTTACGTTTTATTTAGAAACAATGAAAATAACAAAAGAAATAGTTATGTGTCTAAATCATCAAATTATGGATCCTCTTTTGACCAGGTTAATGAAATTGATGATTACGATTGGATTCTAAATTCTTGTCCATCATCAGTTTCAAGAGGAGTTTTAATAGATGATTCGCTAATAATCGTTAAAAAAAGTGGGGCTACTGGTAATAATGAAATTGTTTTAACTTCAATATCTAATGTTACTTTAGATTACACTTACAATCTAAATGTTGACGAAATTCCAAATGTAAATCAAAGATACCCTGAAATATCTAATAGTAGTGATAGTATTTTTATTGTTTGGCAAGATGACAGGAGTGGTGGGCAAAATTGTTTCTTAAGCTACTCATATGAAGGAATTAAAAATTTATCAACAGGTATTTCTTTTACAGATTCATCTCTTGCTGGCCCCAAGTTTAATCCGCATCTAACTTTTAAAAATGGAATTTTACATTTGGTATATGTTGATTTTTTAGATAGTAGTATTAAGTATGTTCGAGCCTATGTAAGTAGTACAACTAATATCAAAGAGATAGAATATTTATTGCCAAATAGAGTTAATTTTGATATTTTGGGTAGAAAAAATCATCACGGTTTCAATAAATTAAAATTCCTAGATTAATTTTATCAAACATACAGTGAAATTAATTTTCTTAAAGTCAGTATTTTTTCGGATTTTAGATAATAAATTCTTATGCAGTTGAAGAATAGATATTTCGATATAATTATTGTTGGAACAGGGCTAGTTGGTTTAGCAACAGCGCACAGCATTATTAAAGATTTCAAAGACTTAAGATTGGCTATAATTGAAAAAGAAAAAGAAATATGTATTCATCAATCAAAAAGAAATTCAGGTGTAATTCACTCTGGTCTTTATTATAAACCTGGATCTGAAAGAGCAATTAATTGTACAATTGGTCGTGAGATGCTTACAAAATATTGTAAAGATAATAAAGTTGAACATGACATATGTGGAAAAATAGTTGTCGCAACAAATAAAAATGAAATAGAAAGTCTTTATAAATTAAAGCTAAATGGTAAGCAAAATGGACTATCGGGTATAAAGATGATCAATCAAAAAGCTATTAAAAAAGTAGAGCCATATGTTGACGGTATTGAAGCCTTATTTGTTCCACAATCTGGAATAATAAACTATAGATCCTTAGCAATATCTTTATTTCAAAAAATAATAAAAAATAAAAATGTAACTATTTTGACTGATTGTAAAGTTCAAAAAATTGACAAAGATAGTGTAGATACAAGCTTAGGAAAATTAAAATTTAAATATTCAATCTTTTGTGGTGGGTTACATTCTGATAGGCTAGCAAAATTGGATAAAACATATACAAAATCAAAGATTGTAACATTTAGAGGTGATTTTTTCAGATTAAATAAAAATGCAAAGAACAAAATAAAAAATTTAGTATATCCAGTCCCAAATCCTAAATTTCCCTTTCTTGGAATACATTTTACAAGGATGATGGATGGTACTATTGAATGTGGTCCAAATGCTGTATTTACATTTAAGCGAGAAGATTATTTAAAAAATGAGTTTAGCTTTAATGATGCTTTTGATGCACTTTCATTTAAAGGGACATGGAAATTATTTTTAAAAAATTGGAAATTTGGTTTAGATGAATATAAAAGAGCATTCTCAAAAAAAATATTTTTGAAAGAAATAAATAAATTAGTACCTTCAATCTGTGAAAACGATTTTAAATATTATAGAAGCGGAGTTAGAGCTATTTTATTAAAAAAAGATGGTTCAATTGAAGAAGATTTCGTTTTTGAGAAAAATAATAATAATTTGCATGTACTAAATGCTCCATCTCCTGCTGCAACAGCATGTTTATCAATTGGTGATAAAATAAAAAGTAAACTTTTTTGAATGTTAAGTTTTTTTAAATTATCAAGAAAGAAAAAAGAGAAGTTAGAAATAACAATTAGTAAATATGTTAAATCTATTAATGATGTTATTGACTCTGGTTTTATTGAAATAAAGGAGTTTATTAATGAAAATAATAATTTAGATATGAGTCCAGGAATAAAAGATGATGATATTAGATGGTTTAGAATTATAATAATTCTTGGTAATGTCAGTGAGTTAAAAAATTATTTTGAGGAATCTCAGGTTTCAAAAATGAAGGATATGATCATAGAGGATTCATTGAGTTACTTTAATAGAAATTCAAGTATCACAATTGATCATTTTATTGATTATGATAGCTTTTTTAATCAATTAATCTCAATTCATGATTCTAGCGCCAAGGCAATGGCGTATGCAATCTTTGAAAAGTATGAGATTAATAAATGTCAAGTTGATCTTTTTAGAAGAAAAAATGAGCCCAATCCAGTTTTTATTCATGAATTAAAAAACTTATTGTCACACTTTCTTTGGAACTGGAGTGATTATTTGAAAAAATTTAAAGTTAGCATTTAAGCTGTTCCAGTATAATTGTAAGGAGTTATAATCTTAAGTTCTTTTTTTACTTCATCATTAATATTTAAAGAATCAATAAAGTTATGTAAATCTTCTTTATTTATCTTTTCATTTTTTCTTGTCAAATCTTTTAAAACATTGTATGGATTTTCAAATCTTTCTCTTCTGAGAATATTTTGAATTGCTTCAGCAACAACAGCCCAATTGTTTTCAATATCATCAGTGATTTTATTTTCATGAACTAAAAGCTTATTCAGACCTCTTTGTATTGATTGTATTGCTATAAAAATATGAGCATATGGTACGCCTAAATTTCTAATTACAGTACTGTCTGTTAAATCTCTTTGAAGTCTAGAGACAGGTAATTTCTCAGATAAAAAATTGAGTATGGCGTTACTGATTCCTAGATTACCTTCAGCATTTTCAAAATCTATTGGATTTACTTTATGAGGCATAGCTGATGATCCAACTTCTTTGTTCGAAATTTTTTGTTTAAAAAAGTCCATTGATACATAGGTCCAAATATCTCTGCATAGGTCTATAAGAATTGTATTTATTCGTAAGCTAGCATGCATAATTTGAGATAGTGTATCATAATGGTCAATTTGAGTTGTAGTTTTTTGTCTTTTAAGGCCAAGATATTTTATTGTAAAGTTATCAGCAAATTTAATCCAGTTGGTCTTCGGAAAAGTAACTACGTGTGCATTAAAATTTCCAGTTGCTCCTCCAAACTTGCAAGACATTTTAATACCTTTTAAAATTTCTAATTGATTATATATTCTTTCATGAAAAACTAAGAATTCTTTTCCAAGTTTAGTTGGTGAAGCAGGCTGGCCATGTGTTCTTGCAATTATTGTTATATTACTCCATTTTTTTGTAATCTCATTTATTTGGTTTTGTAAATTGTTATAAGAATCAAAAAGATGGTTAAACATAAAATCTTTTAGCATTAATGGAAATGCCGTATTGTTGATATCTTGAGATGTGAGCCCAAAATGAATATATTCTTTGTGTTTATTTAAATTAATCTTTTCAAAAACTTCTCTTATAAAAATTTCTACTGATTTAACATCATGATTTGTTTCCTTCTCTATTTCTTTTATTCTTTTAGCATCATCGATATCAAATTCAATATAAATTTTTCTAAGTTTCTTAATTTGATTTTCAGTTAGAAAAAAATCGAGTTCTTTTAAATTACTAAGAGCGATAAAATATTCTATTTCAACTTTGACTCTATACTTTATAAGAGAAAATTCAGAAAAGTAATCTTGAAGGACTTTTGTTTTTGATGCGTATCTTCCATCAATTGGTGAAATGTTTCTTATATTGTTCAAAGTTGTAATTTATTGCAAATTTAATAATATCGAAACAATTGATATATTTGATGAGTGGAAACATTAATAATTATTATATGTGTTATTTTATTTGTCTTATCAATTGTCGGATGTTTTAATCCAATTTTCCCTGGCCCTCCGATCGCTTATATATCAATAATAATTCTTCATTTTTTTACCAGCTATTCATTTGGAATAAACATTTTGATTCTTTTAACATTTTTTTTAATTTTTATAACAGCATTCGATTACTGGATGCAAATTAAAGGTGTTAAATATTTTGGTGGAGGTAAATATGCTGAAAGGGGCGTATTGATAGGTATTATATTTGGATTATTTTTTTCTCCGATTGGAATTATAATAGGACCACTTTTAGGAAGTTTCTTAGGGGCAAAACTAGAAAAAAATGATTTTGTGAGTTCTTTAAAAATATCAATTGGAGCATTGATTGGTTTTTTTGGAGGTATTATTGCAAAACTAATCTATGTTTTTTTTGCAATTTACCAATCAATTTTAATTATTTAAATTATTTTCTTTTTTTCATTTTCATCTCCTGCTGTTTTTGCATTTGTTCTAATCTTTTTTGAAAGTTAGATTTTTTTCTTGGTTTTCTTTTGTTTTTTTCAATTTCTGCTAACAATGCATCATCATTGATAAAGAATTTTTTCATAAAATACTGCTGACCAAATGTGAACATATTTGCAAGAAAATAGTAGTAGCTAAGTGCTGCTGCGTAATTGTTAAAAAATCCAAGAAACATAATTGGCATCAAATACATCATCCATTTCATTTGAGCCATTTGCCCAGTAGCCATTGAAGTATTCATCCTTGTATATAATAATGTCGAAATTGTCATCAAAAGTGTAAATAAACTAACATGATCACCATAAAAGGGTATATTAAAACCTAACTCTAAAATAGAATCATATGCTGATAAATCATCAGCCCACAAGAAACTTTTTTGTCTTAGTTCAATGGATGCTGGAAAAAATCTAAACATTGCAATAAGTATAGGAAACTGAAAAAGCATAGGTAAACAACCTCCCATAGGATTTACGCCAGCTTTACGATATAAGTTCATTGTAGCTTGTTGAACTTTCATTGGATCTTTATCTTTTCCAGAAATCTTATCAATCTCTGGCTTTAATACTTTCATTTTAGCTTGAGATAAATAAGCTTTGTAAGTAAAAGGAGCCAAAGCAAGCTTGATTATAATTGTTAGCAGTAGTATAATAAGGCCATAGTTATTAAAATATTTACTCAAAAAATCAAATAAATTAATTATGATGTATTTATTTACCCATCTAAACAATGACCACCCTAATGGTATTATTTCCTCAAAACCAGATTCATAATTTTTAAGAGTGGGATAATGATTTGGACCAAAATAAAATTGAAATGAATGTTTTTCAGTACTGTTATGATTGTAAGGAATTTCAAATTTTGCACTCAGTTCCTTAATATAAATTGAGTTTTCATTTTTTGAAACTTTCAAAGAAATTGGCTTAGAAAAGCCATTTTTTGAAATAAAAATTGCACTAAAAAATTGTTGCTTGAAGGCAACCCAATTTAGGTTTGATTTAATATCTTTTTCACTATCCTTAGTAAGTGATAAATTATCTACTTCATTATCTGCTTTAAATTGATAGTAAATACCAGTGTACATTTCTTGATTTTTCTTGCTTTTCTCTGTTTGCGGAGTTTTCATTTTCCATTCAAGATTCATATAATTAACATTTCTTGGAATTAATTCATCAAGGCCATAAAATTCAAGATTAAAATCTACTTTATAGTCATTATCAATTGTATATACGTAATCTATGTAACTGTCATTTGAAACCAAACATCTTAGTTTAAGAAAATTCGAAGAAGAGTCAATAGCAATAAAATTTCTATTTTCAGTTTTAATATTTTGATTAGTCAAAAAATCTAAACTAAAACTTGTTGAATCTGCGGTAAATAATTTCAGCTCTTCACCACTATAGTTTTTATACTCTTTTAATATTACTTTATTAATTCTACCTCCAATGTTAGAGATTAATAGTTTGATTTTTTCATTTTCTAAAGTGAATAGTTTTTCAGAAATTATATCGTCTAAAACTTCTTCATTTTTTAGTAAATTATCATTCCTAGAGAAATCTTGAATACTTTTTGAAGCGGTTTCTTTTTCTTCAGGTTGAAATTTGGGAAATATAAAAACATTAAAGAAAATTAAAACTATTGCTATAAGAACAAAACCAACTAGAGAACTGCTGTCTTTATTTTTCATGATTTTTAATTATTGAATTAATAAAACTAATGAATAAAGGGTGAGGATTTTGTACTGTGCTTTTGTATTCAGGATGAAATTGGACACCTACAAACCAAGGATGACTTTTTAATTCAATTATTTCAACTAAGTTATTTTTAGGATTATATCCACTAATAATCATGTCTTTGCTAAAAAATAATTCTCTGAAATTGTTGTTGAATTCGTATCTGTGACGATGTCTTTCACTGATAATTTTTTTATTGTACGAAGATGATACTATTGTGTTTTCAATTAATTTACATTCATAAGAGCCTAACCTCATAGAACCTCCTTTTTCTTTAATCTGTTTTTGATTGTGCATTAGGTCAATAACTGGTGTTGATGTAGTTTTATCTATTTCTGAAGTTGATGCACCTTTTTTGCCGAGTACATTTCTCATATATTCTATAACTGCACACTGCATTCCTAAACAAATTCCAAAAAAAGGAATATTATTTTTTCTGCAGTAACGAACTGAAAGTATCTTCCCCTCAATACCTCTTTCTCCAAATCCTGGAGCAACTATAATCCCTTGAACGTTATTAAACTTTTCACATAAATTATTTTCAAGTATCTCTTCAGAATTAATTAGTTTTAAATCAACCTTTACTTCAAAATGGGTAGATGCATGAGTTATTGCTTCAATTATAGATTTATATGAATCAGTTAGCTGGACATATTTACCAACCAGAGCAATTTTTATATTATTTTTAGGATTTTCTAGTTTATCTAAAAAGTTAGTCCATTCAACTAGATTAATTTTATTGTTGTGAGACACATTTAATTTTTTTAGTACAACTAAGTCAAGTTTTTCCTCTTTCATCAAAATAGGTACTTTATATATTGATTCAGCGTCGATAGATTGAATTACTGAGTCAATATCAACATTGCAAAAAAGAGAAATTTTATTTTTTAATTTTTCTGATAATTCTTTTTCAGTTCTACAAACAAGTATATCTGGCTGTATTCCGGATTCTAGCAATAATTTTACAGAGTGTTGAGTTGGTTTTGTTTTTAATTCTCCGGCTGCACTTAGATATGGGACAAGAGTTAAGTGAATAAAAATACATTTTTCTTTTAATTCTCTTTTTAATTGTCTAACAGCTTCTATGTATGGTAGTGATTCAATATCCCCAACTGTTCCTCCAATTTCAGTAATTATGAAATCATAATTTTGCTTTGAAGAGAGCAATTGAATTCTTTTTTTTATTTCATCTGTTATGTGAGGAATAATTTGAACAGTTTTTCCTAAATAGTCACCTCTTCTCTCTTTATTTATAACCTTTTGATAGATGCTTCCTGTAGTAACATTATTTTCTGATGACGTATGTTCATTTAAAAATCTTTCGTAGTGACCTAAATCTAAATCAGTTTCTGCGCCATCTTCTGTTACATAGCATTCCCCATGTTCGTATGGATTCATAGTACCAGGATCAACGTTAATATAAGGATCCAGTTTCTGTATTGTAACACTATAGTTTCGGGATTTTAATAGTTTACCTAAGGATGCTGATATTATTCCTTTACCAAGTGATGATGTTACACCACCTGTTACAAATATATATTTGGATGATTCGGACACTAAACAATATTGTCTAGTTCACAAATTTAATATTTAGAATTGAAATAATGTACCATATGAATGTTTTAATTTTAAAATATCAGACTGGCTCCCAAACTTGGCATCAAAGGTAGTTGATTTATTCTCTCATATTTTACTCTATTAAAGTAAAATATGTTTTCTCGGTTATACATGTTTGTGACAGAAAAGGTTACATCCAAATCACTTGACTTAAATAACTCAAACTTCTTTGACACCGAAAAGTCTAGTCTGTGATAATAGGGCAACCTTCCTTCATTAAGTTCAGCATATGCAATCTCTAATTCTCCGTTAATTTGAGTTATATCAGTGTTAATCCCGTCATCAAAAGGAATATTTTCATAAAAACCTTGTGTTTGTGTAAAAGGGAAGCCTGAGCCAAGATTCCATCTAACGTCTGCTTTCCATGTTCTTTTTTTATCTAAGTTTACTGATGTTACAAAGTTTACATTGTGTCTTCTATCAAAGTGGGGAGAATATGTGAAATCATCATCTTGCCTTTCAACTATCGAGTATGAATATACCAACCAGATGTATAATTCTTTTGACTTATATTTTGTAAGAAAATCAATACCTTTTGCAGTTCCCTTTTCAACAATAAACTGATTATCATCATTACTTGTTCTATCTCTGTTAATGTTTGTTAACTGATTAAAATCTTTGTAATACCCTTCAACTTGAAAATCAATTTTTTGATTCAAATCATACTCTATACCAGCAATGTAATGTGTTGATTTTTGAAATTTGTCTGAATAGTTTTCTCCGTTACTATTTGTAGGAAGCTCCTCAGGAGATGATATAATTCCAGTGAAAAGATTTACAACATCTCTGTCAGAAACTGTACTTATAATATTTTGGGAATACATTCCAGTTGCAAATTTTGATCTTAATTTATCAGATATTATGTATTTTATTCCAAGTCTGGGTTCAGGTGAAAAACCCAATGTGTATTTTTGAATTCTGAAACCAGGCTCAATTATAAATCTTGTAGAACTATATTGATAGTTGACATAAGATGAAAATTCTGAAGTGTTCTCATCTTGGTCAATTTGTGAGTTTACTGAGTTAAATGTTGTGAAGTCAGTTTGAAAACCGTTAATATCAAATCCATATTTAACTTTTCCATTTTTTAAAAATGAAGTGAAATCAAACCCCATGTTAAAACCATTTATTTTACTCTCTCTTGTTGGCAGTGAGTTTTCATCAAGAAAAATATTGTATGAGGAATAAGCAAAGTTACCCTCGATAAGAACAGGAGATGATCCAGGAATGAGTATAAATTTACTACCCAAGCCAGATGAATTCCAATTTAGTTTGGAGATATTATTATAATCTACCTCATCAATAAAATTAAATCCAAATAAATTTATTTTACTTCCATTATCAGATGTGAAAGTTAATTTCCCATATAAATCAAAGTAGCTGTATGGTAGTCCTTTGTCATCAAAGAAAAGAATAGGGTCTTTGTAAATATAATTTGATGTTTTATCTAAGTAAGAGTTTTTTGCTGAAATTATAAAAGATGATTTTCCTTTAGTTAAAGGTCCCTCAAGAAAAATTTTAGAACCAAAAGTATTTGCTGAAACTTTACCAGAAAGGTTTTTTTTGTTTCCATCAATAGTATTTATATCCATTATTGAGGAAATTCTACCACCGTATTCAGCATTAAATCCACCGGTGTAAACATCAGTCGATTTTATAATATCAGAGTCAAAAACAGAAAATAGCCCTATTGAATGAAAAGGACTATAGATAATCATACCATCTAAAAGAACTTTATTTTGTACTGGAGACCCGCCTCTAATGTATAATTGACCACCTTGATCTCCTGTGAAAACAACTCCAGGAATTATTTGCATGTACTGAGCAATGTCCGGCTCTCCACCAATTGTCGGAATCATTTCTAAATCCTTCTTAGAAACTTTAATCGCAGCTGCTTTGACTTCAGTTTTCATTTCCTGCCTCTCTGCAGAAATTATCAATTCATCAAGCTTAACTGATGATTGTGAAATTTCAAAATTTTTGTTTAAAATTTTATTTTCAGTTATCTGAATATTTGCTTTTAATGTATCATATCCAATGTAACTAATTACAATTTTGTAATTCCCATTTGGAACTTTACTGATATTGTATAATCCATTTAAGTCTGTTGGTGACCCCAGACTTGTTTCCTCTAGATATGTGTTGCAATATATGACAGGTTCACCTGTTTCTTTATCGTAGACGAAACCTCTTATTGAACCTGTTTGCGCAAAAATTGTGGAGTAAAAAAAATAGAAAATTATAATTAAAAGTGGTCTCATAAAAAAGTCTGCAAATATACTTAATAAGTTTTTTCTTTATTTTGAATTAAAATATTATTGCAGCAAAGAATTTTTGATATTAACTCTTTTAGAAGGTCTGATTGATTGATTTTATTGTTATTTATTCCTTTTGTTCTTAGATCATATTCACAAATTAAATTAATTATAATTAATAATTCATTGAACTTATATTTATTAGATGCTTTTATATAGTCATTTACAAAATAGGTATTGACTCCAATCTTTTTTGCAAGAGCTGATTTGTCTTTTATCTGCTTTATTAACAAAAGTTTGTTATAATAGTTAAAGATTGAGGAGAGAATTAAAACGCTCGGGTTTTTGTTAGTATTAGCAGCAAAATAATTCATGATAATTAATGCTTTATTTTTATCTTTTTTGCCTAATGATTTTTGTAACTCAAAAAGATTAAATTGCTTGCTTATTCCAATTTGATCATTAATCAAATCATTTGTTATTTTTTTTATACTTGAGTCGGAGCAAATTTTATTGATTTCATTGGAAATTTTTGACAAGTCATTGCCAATATACTCAATTAACGTATTGCAAGCCTTTGGATCAATTACAATATTTTTTGTTTCAAGATATTTTCTAATCCAATCAGCTATTTTATTATCATATATTTTTTGGGAATTAAAAATAGCATGATTGCTTTCCAAAATTTTATAAATTTTTTTTCTTTTGTCAAGTTTTTTGTTCTTGTAGCAAACTATTAATATTGAAGATACTTGTGGTTTTTCAAAATAATTTTCTAAGTACTCAATGTTTTTTAAATGTTGAGCTTCTCTTACAATAATTAGTCTTTTTTGAAATCCAAAAGGGTACTGTTTTAACTCGTTTAAAATAATATTTACATCAGAATCTCTTCCATAAAAAATAGCTTGATTCAATGTTTTATGTTCGACTGGAATTATTGTATCAATCGCTGTTTTCGTAATACTATCAATAAAGTAAGGTTCATCGCCCATTAAAAAGTATACTTGAGCAAACTCTTTTTTTGTGATGGAATTTAAAATATTTCTATAATTCAATTAAATTTACTTTTATGATGTATCCGAATTTATACTATAAAATATCAGATTTTAAAATTAAAGAAAAACATGGTAAGTTTTACATATTTGATGATATCAGAAAAAAATATGTGGTGCTCACTGAAGAGGAGTGGGTTAGACAAAATTTTGTAAAGTATCTCATTATGAAAAAAGGTTATGCAGAAGGATTAATTGGTATTGAAAAATCAACTAAGTATAATCTGCAAAAAAAAAGAATGGATATAGTAGCGTATAATAATTTTGCTGAACCTCTTTTAATTGTTGAGTGTAAGTCATTTGGTAAACCATTAACAAAAGAAGTTTTAAATCAAGTCGCATCATATAATTACTCTTTGAAAGCTCCATTTCTGTCAATTACCAATGGTCTGTCAAAATTTGTATTAAAAGTCGATTATTCTAAAAATAAAATAGAATTGATTGGTGATATACCTGATTATAAAAATTTTAAACAACTATGAGCATAGTGAAGATTTCGGTGGTGAGAATTTTGTTAAATTAATTCCTTCAACAGCATCAATATATTCCTCAATTTTTGGAGTTCTACCAAGAACTGCTGAAAGAACTACAACCGGAGTTGAGGAAAGTAAAGACTCTCCTTTTTTTCTTTTAGAATCTTCAACAACTCTACCTTGGAAAAGTCTAGTTGATGTTGCCATTACAGTATCCCCTTTGGCTGCTTTTTCTTGGTTACCCATGCACAAGTTGCATCCGGGTCTTTCTAAGTACATCATATTTTTGTACTCGGTTCTTGCACTTGATTTTGGATTTGAGTCATTAAATTCAAATCCTGAATATTTTTGTAATATACTCCAGTCACCTTCCTCTTTGAGCTCATCTATAATATTGTAGGTTGGGGCTGTTACTACAAGTGGAGCATTGAATTTAACACTTTTGTATTCTTTTTCCAAGTTCTTAAGCATTTGTGATACAATTTTTAAATCTCCTTTATGAACCATGCATGAGCCAACAAATCCTAAATCAACCTTCTTTTGTCCTTTGTAATAAGAAAGAGGTCGTATTGTATCATGTGTATATCTTTTGGATATGTCTTCATTTTCCACGTCTGGATCAGCAATCATAGGCTCATTGATTGTATCTAAGTCAACAGTTAGTTCAGCATGATATTTTGCGTTTGAGTCAGGAGATAGTGGAGGGTTACTGCCGTCTTTAATTTCATTGATTCTGCTTTCTGCTTTACTTACTAAGCCTTTTAGAACACCTCGGTTGTTATCCATACCATTACTAATCATATTTTCTATTCTTTGAATGGCTATGTTTAAGGATTTAATTAGTGTTTCACCTTCTGAAATGCAAATTGATGCTTTAGCTTTCATTTCAGCTGTCCAGTCAGTAAACGTAAAGGCTTGATCGGATGGTAAAGTTCCGATGTGGACTTCTATCACTCTTCCTTGAAAAACATTATTTCCTTTAAACTTATTTAACATCTGCTCCTGCGTAGCGTGCACCACGTCCCTAAAATCCATATGATCATTCATTTTTCCTTTAAATGTTACTTTTACAGATTCAGGTATAGGCATTGATACTTCTCCTGTTGCAAGTGCAAGAGCAACAGTTCCTGAATCAGCTCCAAATGCTACTCCTTTAGACATCCTTGTATGAGAATCACCTCCAATTATAATAGACCAATCATCAACAGTAATATCATTTAAAACTTTATGAATAACATCTGTCATGGGATGATAATTATTATTAGGATCTCTAGAAGTAATTAGTCCAAAATCTTTCATGAATTTCATTAATTTAGGAATATTTTCTTGAGCTTTTAAATCCCAAACTGATGCAGTATGACATCCGGATTGATAAGCCCCGTCAATTTCTGAAGATATTGTCGTTGCAGCCATTGATTCTAGCTCTTGTGAGGTCATTAATCCAGTGGTATCTTGAGATCCAACAATGTTTACTTTAACTCTAACATCAGAACCTGATTTTAAAATTAGATTTTGATAATTTCCAATTTTATTAAAATTAAAAATTTTCTCAACAGCTGTTTGACCAAATTTATTGTTTGTGATAATTTTAGATTTTGCAAAAACTGGCGGAGGTTCAGCAGATAAAACCTGTGCTGCAAAAGATTGTAATTTTTTTCCAAAAACTACTGCATAAGATCCTCCAGCTCGAATAAATTCAATTTTTTGAGGACTTAATGAGCTTGAGATATCTAAAAGTTCCTTTTTACCTAAAAACAGTTTCTTTTTTTCAGTATCAATGACCAAATGAGTACCAGTTTCCACAGAAAAGGTTTGCTGCAAAACAAAATCTCCATTTTCATCAACAATTGGGTTACCATTTATATCTAATTTTTTTACCCAGTTCTTTAAATCAATACCAATACCTCCCGTTACACTTACAGTAGTTAAAAAAATTGGTGATATCCCGTTTGTTCCAGCTACAATAGGTTTAATGTTAACAAATGGGATATATTTGCTTGATGGAATTCCTGTCCAAAGAGCAACATTATTTACACCTGACATTCTTGAAGAGCCGACACCCATTGTGCCTTTTTCAGCTACTAACATCACTCTTTTATCTGGATGAAGGTATTGAAGCTCTTTAATTTCATTTTGAGCTTTTTTAGAAACAAAACACTTGCCATGTAATTCTCTATCTGATCTAGAGTGGGCTTGATTTCCAGGTGATAATAAATCAGTAGAAATATCTCCAACTCCAACCACATAAGTAACAACATCAATTTTTTTTGGCAGTGCAGGTAATCTTATAAAAAATTCTGCTTTGCAATAGCTTACTAATATGTCTTTTGCTATTTTATTACCTTTTTCGTATTCAATTTTTAGTCTATTTGTATCTGCATCATAGAGAAAGACTTGAGTTTTAAGAACCTGAGATGCCTTTATTGCTAAAATTTTATTATCAGAAAAAGCAATATCTAACAACACTCTAATTGATGCGCCTCCTTTCATGTGTGAAAGTAATTCAAATGCAAATTCAATAGAAATTTCTTCAACATTTTCAACATTTAGTATTATGTCCTTGAGAAACTCAGCTTTAACTTTTGCTGCGGATGTTGTTCCAGGAAGTGTATTAAAAATCAGATGATTTAAGCTTTTTTTTCTTGTTTTAGAATCATTTCTTTTGATGTCCTCAATAATTTCATTTAAAATCTCCGAGGATTCGATTGGTTTTGGTGACAATCCAAATTCTTTTCTTTTTAGAATTTCAAGTTGATAATTACTATACGCTGACAATTTTTTCTTCTTTTGGATTACTTTTTTTTGTTTAATACAAATTTAACAATTTACCTCAACATTCAAAAAGCTCTTGATATCGTAAAACATTCATAATTTTTAATTTTATACTTTTATATAAGAATGCTTTTAGAAAATATAAAAATTGCATATGACTCATTAAAAAAAAACTTTTTAAGAAGCTTTTTAACAGTAACAATTATTTCCATTGGAATGATGGCAATAATGGGAATCATTACTGCCATTGAATCAATTGAAACATCAATTGAAAGTAATTTTATCACAATGGGATCAAATACTTTTAAAATTAAGGATAAAAATCAAAAAAATTTAGCAAGTGTTTCTGGTAAATCAAAAAAGAAAGTTGAAAAAATAAATTATCGCCAAGCTCTTAAAATTGCAGAAAAATATCAAAAGGCTGCTTCAGTAAGCTCAACATTGTCAAGAACATTTAAAATAAGAAGAAATAACTTTGAAACAAATCCAAATGTAACGCTGGTTGGCACAGATAAAAATTATATATTAACATCAGGTTATTTTATTGAAAGAGGTAGAAACTTTTCTGAAAATGAAATACAAACAGGGTCAAATGTTGTTTTAATAGGAAGTTCTGTTAAAGAAAGACTGTTTGATGAAAGTTATGAAATTGATCAAAAAGTATCAATAGCTGGTACTAAATTTAAGGTAATAGGCTCATTAAAAGAAAAAGGAACCAGCTTTGGCTTTAATTCTGATAATTTAATCCTTATGCCAATTGATATCGGAAGAAAGTTTATTGCAAACAGAATGAATTATGAGATTAATATAATTTCAAAAAATACAGACTCTTTAGATTATATCATTGGTCAAGTAACAGCTGATTTTCGTAAAATCAGAAAATTAAGGCCCATAGAAAATAACAATTTCAAAATTGTTAAAAGTGACAATTTAGCAAGTAGATTGATACAAAACATACAATTTATAACTTTCTCTACAACATTGATTGGCTTAATGACTCTTTTTGGAGCATCAATTGGGTTGATGAATATAATGTTAGTGTCTGTATCAGAAAGGACCAGAGAAATTGGTTTAAGAAAATCATTAGGTGCTAACTCAAAAATTATTAGAAATCAATTTTTAACTGAATCAATTTTAATTTGTCAAATTGGCGGAGCGATTGGAATTCTGATGGGAATTGCAATTGGTAACGTTGTCTCTGTGTTAATTGAAGGAGCATTCATTTTTCCAACCTTGTGGACATTAGTATCCGTTCTTCTTTGTTTTGTTGTTGGGATAATATCTGGGATTTATCCTGCTGTAAAAGCATCTAAGCTTAGCCCTGTTGAAGCGTTAAGATACAACTAATTTTTGTCAGAAACGACTTTAAATTCTAGTGAGCAATTGACTTTTCTGTGAAGTCTTATTTCAGCGGTGTATGAGCCAATCTTTTTGATAGAACTAAGTTTTACGAATTTTCTATCTATTTCAATACCATGCTTGCCAATTTCATCAACTAATTGTTTTGATGATACAGAACCAAACAATTTTTCACCATCTTCCTGAAGTTTAGATTTTATAACTATGCTAAGTTTACTCAATTCTTCTACAGTTTTGTTAGCATTTTCAATTTCTTCGTTTAGCTTAGATTCTTGCTGTCTTAAATTCTCATGTAGTACTTTGATTGCATTTTCAGTTGCAATAACCGCTTTGTTTTTTGGTATTAAGAAGTTTCGAGCAAACCCATTTTTAACATTCACTATTTCGTCTTTGAAGCCAAGTTTTTCAATATTTTCTTTAAGTATTACTTTCATTGTAAATTATTTCAAATTATCAGCAACATATGGCAGAAGTGCAAGATGTCTTGCTCGCTTAATTGCAACAGCGACTCTTCTCTGAAACTTAAGTGAATTTCCAGTTATTCTTCTTGGTAAAATTTTACCTTGCTCATTTAAAAATCTCATTAAAAAATTAGGATCTTTGTAGTCAACGTACTTGATTCCCATTTTTTTGAATCTGCAATATTTTGACTGTGATCTTTTTTCTATATCGACAGGCGATAAATATCTAATTTCTGATTCTCTAGCCATAATTAACTTTTTGTTTGTTTTTTCTTTCTCTTTTCAGCGTAATCAATAGCATGTTTGTCAAGTTTGACAGATAACCATCTTAAAACTCTCTCATCTCTCTTAAATTCGACTCCTAATTCTTTAGTTGTTTGAGGGTCAGATTCGTGTTCAAACATGTGATAAAACCCAGTTCTTTTATTTTGAATAGGGTATTTTAATTTTTTTAAACCCCAGTTTTCTTCATGAGTAATTTTGGATTTAAGTCCTTTAATGAAGCTAGAAAACTTTTCTACTGTTTCCTTCACCTGAGACTCAGATAAAACGGGATTTAAAATGAAAACAGTTTCGTATTTGTTCATAATAATTTAATAAGGTTTGCAAAAGTAATGAAAGATATCATATTGAGCAAATTATTTTTTCCAAAAATCATGATGTTTTTTTTGTAACTTTTATAATTATTAATATTAGTTTTGTTTTAAATCAATTAGTAAATGGTTACTGCAAGAAAATACAGACCAAATAAGTTTTCAGAAGTTTATGGACAAGATTCAATAACAAAAGCTCTTGAAAAGTCTATTTCCAACCAAATGTTATCTCAAGCTTATTTATTTTGTGGCCCAAGAGGTGTAGGTAAAACCACGTGTGCAAGAATTTTTGCTAAAGAAATTAATAATCGCGATAACAGTTCAAAAAATCATGATTATACTTACAATATTTTTGAACTTGATGCAGCTTCTAATAATTCTGTAGAAGACATTAGGTCACTAACAGATCAAGTCAGAATCCCACCACAAAATGGGACGTTTAAAGTTTACATAATTGATGAAGTCCACATGCTTTCTCAATCTGCTTTCAATGCTTTTCTAAAGACACTTGAAGAACCTCCTTCGCATGCTAAATTCATTTTAGCAACCACAGAAAAACATAAAATTATTCCTACAATTTTGTCTAGATGTCAAACATTTGATTTTAAAAGAATAAGTATTGAATCTATTATTGAAAAGTTAGTTGAAATATCAAAAATTGAACAAATTACTTACGAAAATGAAGCATTAAGAACAATTGCAAAGAAATCTGATGGATCGATGAGGGATGCTATGTTTATGTTTGATCAACTTGTGACTGTGACTGATAAGAATCTTTCCCTTTCCGAAGTCAATAGTCATCTGAATGTAATTGATATCAATTCATTCTTTGAAATGGTTGATTTTATGAAAAATTATCAGATAGATTACTTAATAAAAAAATTTGATCAAATATTAGACAGCGGATATGAACTTAGGCAATTTATTTTATCTCTAGCACAGCACTTTAGAGATTTGTTGATGAGTAAAGATTCAAAAAATGAAAATTTTATTGAGTATTCATCAGACATAATAAATAAATATTCTAATCAGTCTAAAAATATGAGTTATAAAATATTAGTAGAATGCTTGGATGAATGTAACAAAGCAGACATAAATTATAATATTTCGTCCAATAAAAAAATATTGATAGAGCTATCACTTTATAAAATCAATCAGTTAATTTCATCAGAATCAGATAATAAACTAACACAAGTTGGCAAAAACATAGAAAAAAATGAATCAGTACATGAAAAAATTACTGAGCATGAAAAAACTTTAGATCCCGTTGTTAATTCCGCAAATAAATCAGATAGTTCAGATCAGGCAAAATCCAGAACTTTATCAATTAACGCTTTGTCAGAAAAAGACGATAGTAAAATTCAACAAAACAGTTCCTGTTCAAATGAAGTAATTTTATCTCAGGAAATTCTTCAATCAAAATGGTCAGAATTTATTAAAAACCTTGAGGAAGACAAAGACACTAATTTAATGATTGCGCTTTCAAACTTTACTCCAAAATTAAAAGATAATCATAGCATAGAAGTATATGTTTCAAATACATCACAGAAAGAGATAGCTGTCAGTAGATTAAATTTTATTAAAACCTATTTAAGTAAGGAACTAAATAATGATAATATTCAAATCAATTTTGAAGTTACTGAATTAGATGAAAAAGATAGAAAACCATACACGAACTCAGAAAAATTCAAAGAAATGGTCAGTCAAAATCCTAGCTTAGAAGATTTGAGGTCAAAATTTGATTTAGATTATGACTACTAAAAATTAAAAACTATGAAAAATAAGAACATTTTAACAACAATTCTAGTTATTGCATTACTTTCAATATTTCTAATTAAATCTACAAATAATAATTTTTTTAAAATGAACTCAAAATATAAACTTCAATCATTTAACTTGGATCAAGATCCATTAAAAACAAAAATTTACACTCTTGAAAATGGTCTAAAAGTTTTTTTAACTGAGTATAAAAATGCGCCAAGGCTACAAACTTCAATCGCTGTAAGAGCCGGTAGTAAACATGATCCTTCGGATGCAACAGGCTTAGCACATTATTTAGAACACATGCTCTTTAAAGGAACTGATAAATATGGAACAATCAATTTTACTAAAGAAAAACCTTTACTTGATAAAATTGAGGATTTATATGAGGAATACAGAAAAGTTCCGATGTCAAACATTAGCGAAAGAGAAAAAATTTGGAACAAAATCGATTCATTATCAAATGAAGCAGCAAAATTTGCAATAGCCAATGAGTATGATAAAATGGTAAGTGGAATTGGAGCTAAAGGAACAAATGCCTATACCTCAAATGAGAAAACAGTTTATATTAATGACATACCTTCAAACCAAATTGAAAAGTGGTTGAAACTAGAGTCAGAGAGATTTAGAAATCCAATTTTTAGATTATTTCATACTGAACTGGAGACTGTATATGAAGAAAAAAATAGAGGTTTAGATGACGATGGAAGAAAACTGTTTTACGAAATGCTCGATGCTATTTTTCCAAACCATCAGTATGGGCAGCAGACAACAATTGGAACAATTAAGCATTTAAAAAACCCTTCATTGAAAGAGATTCAGAAATACTATGATAAATACTATGTGCCAAATAATATGGCTATTTGTATTTCTGGTGATTTTGAATCTGAGAGAATGATTGAGTTAATTGATAAATACTTTGGAGGATTTGAATCGAAAGAAGTTCCAAATTTTGAGGTCATTAAAGAAAGACCAATTGAAAAAATTATTGAAAGATCTGTTATAGGTCCACAAGCTGAAAGATTATATATCACGTTTAGATTTCCAGGTGCATCATCAAAAGATATTCATAAGCTCAGAATGGCAGATATGATCATGTCTAACAGAACCGCTGGTTTAATTGACTTAAACTTAAATCAAAGTCAAAAAATTATTGGAGGAGGATCATTTCCATTTATTTTAGAAGATTATTCAACACATGTTTTTTACGGTAGCCCTAAGCAAAACCAAAATTTGAATGAAGTTAGAGACTTATTAGTTTATCAAATTGAGGAGTTGAAAAATGGAAATTTTCCTGATTGGCTTATGAAAGCGATCATTTCAGATTTGAAGTTAGAGCAAATCAAGAAGTATGAAAATAATCAAGGGAGAGCCAATGAGTATGTTGAAGCATTTACTCTCGGAATTGAATGGAGTGAATATATCCAAATGATTGATGAAATGTCAAAATTAACTAAGCAGGATATTATTGATTTTGCAAATCAATACTACAAAGACAACTATGCTGTAGTTTACAAAGAGCAAGGTGAGGATGTAGTTGAAAAAGTTACTAAGCCTAAGATTACTCCAGTTAGTGTAAACAGAGAAAGCAAAACAGATTTTCTCAATAGTTTATTATCTGAGGAAGTAAATGAGATTGAGCCAGTCTTTATTGATTTTGAAAAAGATATTAACTATGGTAAAGTAGATGAGGTCCCACTTCATTACATGAAAAATTTTGAGAATCAAAGATTTGAGCTGTCATATGTGTTTGAGGCTGGTACAAATGTTAATCCAGTAAATAAAATTGCGTTTGAATATCTACAATTCTTGGGAACTGATTCAATAACTTCTAAGCAAAAGCAAGAGATTTTATATAAGTTAGGTTCTGAGATGTCATTTAATTGTAGTGACGATCAAGTTAAAATTAATGTCTCAGGACTTGATGAAAATTTTGAAGAGACTGTTAAATTTTTGGAAAGTTTTCTTAACAATTTTAAGTCAGATGAAGAGGCATTGCAAAAGCTCAAAGAAGATATTTTGAAAAAAAGAAGTGACGCAAAGCTTAATAAACAAACAATTTTGTTTAATGCAATGGTTAATTTTGCTAAGTATGGTGAAAATTCCCCTTTTACTAACAAATTAACAAATGAATTTATTAATAATATTCAATCAATTGATTTAGTTAATAAAGTCAGAGATGTTCACACTTCCAAACATATTGTAAAGTATTATGGACCCCGAGATATTTCTGATGTGGAGAAGCAATTATTAATATTACATAAAAATAAATCTAACCTAAATGATATTACAGATGCAAAAATGTTTAGAGAAATTGAAAGAAAAACTACAAAAGTCTACTTTTTAGATTACGACATGAAGCAAGCGGAGGTTATTGTGATTTCAAAAAATGAGAAGTTAAATACGACATTGATTCCAATATCAAGACTTCATAATGAGTATTTTGGAGGAGGGATGAGTTCAGTTATGTTTCAAGAACTTAGAGAATCACAAGCTCTTGCTTACTCTGTTTATAGCACATTTACAACCCCAAGAAAAATAAATAATTCTCATTTTCAGCTTTCATACATTGGTACGCAGGCTGATAAGTTAGAGGAGGCGATGAAGGGAATGATGAACTTATTAAAAGAAATGCCTAAATCTGAGGGAAATTTAAATGCTGCTAAGGAAGGTATCGTTCAAAAGATAAGAACAGAAAGAATAACAAAGTCAGCCATTATGAATTATATTGAAAGAGCCAAAAAAATGGGGCTTAGTTCTGATTCACGAAAAAATATTTTTGAAAACATTGAAAACTTTTCAATGGATGATGTGGAAAATTTTCACGATGAAAAAATATCAAATCAGAATTATACTTATTTAGTTCTTGCTGACAAGAAGTCGATTAATTTTGAATTACTTTCCAAGTATGGTAAAGTGGAATTTTTAACTTTGAAAAAAGTTTTTGGCTATTAAACAAACTATCTCATGAAAAAAATAAAAGTAGAGAATCCAATAGTTGAGCTTGATGGAGATGAAATGACAAGAATAATATGGAAATTTATCAAAGACAAGTTAATATTGCCCTATATCGAAGTAGATATTAAGTATTTTGATCTTGGCATTGAAAACAGAGATAAAACAAGTGACCAAGTTACAGTTGATGCCGCTGAGGCTATAAAAAAGTATCAAGTTGGTATTAAATGTGCAACAATAACACCTGATGAACAAAGAGTTGAGGAATTTCAACTTAAAGAAATGTGGAGATCTCCTAATGGTACTATAAGAAATATCGTTGGTGGTACTGTTTTCAGAGAGCCGATTATTTGTTCTAATGTTCCAAGATTGGTGCCAAATTGGAAATATCCAATTTGTATTGGAAGACATGCTTATGGGGACCAATACAAAGCAACTGATAAAGTTATAAGTGGTAAAGGAAAATTAAAGATGACATTCACAAGTTCTGATGGAGAAACAAAAAGTTGGGATGTTTTCAATTTTGATGAAAGTGGCGGTGTAGCAATGTGTATGTATAATACGGATGAATCAATTTATGGTTTTGCTAGATCATGCTTTAATAGAGCAATCGACAAAAAATGGCCATTATATTTATCCACAAAAAACACAATTTTAAAAGCTTATGATGGTAGATTTAAAGATATTTTTCATGAAGTTTTTGAAAGTGAATTTAAATCTAAGTTTAAAGAACTAAATATTACATACGAACATAGATTGATTGATGATATGGTTGCAGCAGCATTGAAATGGAATGGAAATTTTGTTTGGGCATGTAAAAACTATGATGGAGATGTTCAATCTGATACTGTAGCTCAAGGTTTTGGATCTTTAGGTTTGATGACATCAACACTCCTTACTCCTGATGGTAAAATAATGGAATCAGAAGCTGCTCATGGAACTGTTACAAGACACTACAGGCAACATATGGCAGGAAAAAAAACCTCCACTAATCCAATAGCTTCTATTTTTGCGTGGACAAGAGGTTTAGAATTTAGGGGTAAACTAGACAATAATAATGATCTTATTGTTTTTTGTAAAAAATTAGAAGGTGTTTGTATTGAAACAGTTGAATCTGGAGTTATGACAAAAGATTTAGCACTTTGTATACATTCAAAGGATTTGAACCAATCACATTATGTTAATACAGAAGAATTTTTACAAAAATTAGATGAAAATTTAATTATAAAAATGAAGTCTTAATAAATATTGACCTCATTTTCTAATTTAATATCATAAGTATTAAGAACTTTTTTGGAGATAAAATTTGATAATAAAAGTAATTCTTTTCCAGAAGCATTGGAGTGATTAATTATCACCAGAGCTTGTTTGTCATAAGTGCCAGCATCACCTTTTCTGTAGCCTTTCAATCCAATATTTTCAATTAACCATCCTGCTGATACTTTATACTTATTATTATCAATTTTAAAGTAAATTATTTGAGGATAATCTTTTGCTAATCCTTCAATTTTACTTGAGCTTACAATTGGATTTTTAAAAAAACTTCCTGCGTTGCCAATATTTTCTGGATTAGGTAATTTACTGTTTCGGATTTCAATTATAAAATTTGAAATATCCTCAGCCATAAGCTCAGTTGATTTTTTTTGTGCTAATTCTTTCAAAGTACCATAGCTTATAACTTTATTAAATTTCTTATTTAGCTTAAAATAAACATGAGTAATTATTACTTTATTTTTTAGAGATTTTTTAAAAATAGAATCTCTATAGCCAAAATTACACTCAATTTTATTTTTTTTATCAAACTCTTTTTCTTTAAGGTGATAAAATTCAACTTTTGTTATAAAGTCTTTTACTTCAACACCATATGCTCCTATATTTTGTATGGGAGCTGCACCAACACAGCCAGGAATCAATGATAAGTTTTCAATTCCAGAGAGACCTATTTTTAATGTGTGCAAAACAAATTTGTGCCAATTTTCTCCTGCACCTACTCTCAACGTTAAAAAATCTTTATTTTCTTCAACTTTTTCAATTCCTTTTATTTGGTTGTGAATGATTAACCCGTCATAATCTTTGGTAAATAATATGTTACTTCCTCCACCCAAGACTAATATTTTTTTTAAAAATTGTTTTTTTTGGTTGAATAAAAAATTTATGTCATCGATTTTTTGAAGAGCATAATAGTATTTTGTTTTCACATCAACACCAAAGGAGTTTAAAGTCTTTAGATTATAATTTTTTAAAATCATTAACTCAAATTGTCTATTTTATTCAATTTTTTGTTGTAGCATTCATACATTGTTCCTGCTTGAGATTTTATAATGTCATAGTCATGAGTAGCTATAATTACAGATGAGCCATTAAGATTAATTTCTTTAAGTAAGTTTACAATTTCAATTGATTTTTTTGGATCTAAATTACCTGTTGGTTCATCCGCTATTATCAAGCTCGGTTTGTTTACAATTGCTCTAGCAATGCTTGCTCTTTGTTGCTCCCCTCCAGAGAGTTCATAAGGCATTTTATTTGATTTCTCCTCAAGACCAACCTTCATTAAGGTGTCTCTTATCCTATCATCGATTTCATTATTATTTTTCCAACCAATTGATTTTAATATAAATTTTAAATTTTCATGTATATTTCTGTCTTCTAGAAGTTTAAAGTCTTGAAAAATTATACCTAAATTTCTTCGAAGTTTCTGAATTTTTGCTTTGTTGATATTATTCAAATTGAAATTATCTACTTTTGCTGTTCCCTCTAAAAATTTTTGTGAACAGTATAAGCATCTTAAAAAAGTACTTTTCCCACTTCCAGTTTCACCTATGATGTAAACAAATTCTCCTTTTTTCATTTCAAAGTTAAAATTCTCTAAAACTTTAATCTCATTAATTGAAATTGACGCCCCTTTAATTTCAATAATATTTCCCCTCATATATTATAATTTACAGATTTTACCAAATGAAGTTTTATTGATGCCATCAATAATCTTTTGTTTATATTTAATTAGATTATTTTTCTCAATACCTTTTTCAATTTGAGAGAGTCTGAAATAAGCTATTAAAGTCATTTTTTCATCTCTGATTTGAACAAAATCTGGAATTTTTTCAGTGCCTTTTATTTTTAATAGATACATTACACTACAAATAAAAAAAAATAAGTTATTAAATTTTAAACTAACATTTCTAATTGTTAAAAAATGATGTTGAAAACTAAAAAAAGAGTCTTTTTTTATTAACCTACATTATATTTATTTTAGTTTTATTTGAAGATTGAAAAAAGCTTACTATCTATTAGTTCTATCTCTTTTGTTGAATTTTTCCTCAAAAAGCCAACAATTGCAAATTGCGTTGGATCTTTATAAAAGCCAAAACTATATCCAAGCCATAAATATTTTAGAACATATAGAGGAGAGTGACAAACAATTATTTTACTTGTCTAAATGTTATGAAAATATTTCATTAGAAAAGTCAAGGGATTTAAAAATTTATTTCATTGAAAATTTTAAAAATTCAATTTTTATTGATGATGTTCACTCTTCCTTAGCAAATTTCCAATACAATAGTTTAGAGTACTCTAATTGTATAAATAATTATTTAAAAATTGCTAGAAAACTCACAAACAAAGAAAGATTTCAGCTGGCATATTCTTATTTTTTTCTGGAAGAATATGATAAGTCGTCATTAATATTTAAAAAATTAATGAGTGAAAAATCTGTTTATAATCCTAGTTCAACTTACTACTTTTCACATATTCAATATAAAAAATCTCTTTATGAATCAGCACTAAATGGATTTGAGTCCTTAGCAAGTGAAGAAAAATTCTCAGCAATATCTCCATATTATATTGTTCAAATTCTATTTAAACAAGAAAAATTTGAGAGATTACTAGACTACATTTCAATCAATTTGAATGATATAATCCCAACAAGAAAATCAGAGGTTTATAGAATAATGGCAGAATCATATTATCAACTTAAAGATTATCAAAATTCAGCAGTTTATTATCAAAAATATATGCAGTATGATGAAATCAATAATAGTCTTGAACTATTACAAGTCGGGCACTTGTATTTTGAGCTTTCAGATTACATGAACGCGATTAAATTTTTGGAAAAAATTATTGTCGCTAATGATACAATATCCCAAAAATCAAATTATTTTTTAGCACAGTCCTATATTAAAGTTGACAAAAAAAAATATGCGGTCAATGCATTTAGACAATGTGTTAAAAGCGATATTGACAAAAAAATATATGAGGAATCATATTACAACCTAACTAAGTTAGCATTTGAAGTAAATTCAAAAAATGATGATATACTAAAAATTCTTTCAGATTTTCTTCAAAAATTTCCTAACTCAGTTTATTACAAAGAAATTGAAGATTTAACTTTAAAATTTTATTTTAATTCAAAGAATTACGGTAAAGTTTATGAAAATTTATTAGCCAAGAATAATTTAAGTGATTATGAGAGAAAACAATTTGATAAATCTGCACTCCAATTAGCAATTCAATCATATAATACTAGGGATTTTAAAAAAGCAATAGTTTTGTTAGAAGAATCGAAAAGTTCTGAAGATATTATAATAAGTTATTTTTCAAAATATTGGCTAGCTGATAGCTATTATCAGATTAATAATTTTAAACAAAGTATTTCTCATTTTAATGAAATAAAAATGCTCAGCTTTACAGGCTTTGAAGAATTTCATGAAAAAATATACTATAATCTAGGTTATAATTACACTAAACTAAGAGACTTCGTAAACTCAGAAAAAGAATTTAAACTCTTTATTGCTAAATCAAGAGATGAAAAAAGAAAAGTTGATGCCACACTAAGACTTGCCGATGCAATGTTCATGCAAAAAAAATATAGCCTAGCATCTTCCTACTATTCTAATTTTTCATCAACAAGTGACTTTGACGTAGATTATGCATTATACCAAAACTCTATTTGCTTTTCTCTTCTAAGTGATTTTGAAAAGCAAAGAGAAGCACTGCAACAAATTATACAAAATTTTCCCAATTCAAGGTACTACTTCCAAAGTCTGTTTGATGATGCTAAATTAAATTATCAAAATCAAAGTTCTGATAAAGCAAAAGAAACCCTTCAAAAAATTATTGAAAGTCAAGCGAATAATGAAATAGTAGCCAAGTCAATACTTCTCAAAGGTAATATTGAGTTTAATGAAGGTTTGATTGATAAAGCTATGCAAACGTTTAAATTAATTATAGAAAATTATGACCAAACTAGCAGTCTTTTAAACTCAATTAGTGCACTTAAATCTTCATATATTTTGACAGGAAATATTGATGATTATCTAAAATACATAAGTGCTATCCCAAGTATTGTTATAAGCAAAAGTGAGCAAGATTCTTTATTATATAGTGCTGCTATGATTAAATATAATGACAGAGAATACCAATCTGCAATATCAGCATTTGAAAGTTATTTAAAGATCAATGAAAACGGTTTCTTTGTTGATGATGTTATTTTCAATCTTAGTCAATGTTTTCTATTAATAAATGACACATTAAGTGCAGAAAAATGTTTTTTAAGAATTTTTGACAAAAGAAGTGAAGCTTATTTAGAAGAGTCTTGTAAATTTCTTGCCAGAAATTATTATACAAAAAAACAATACAAGAGTTCAGAAAAGTTTTACATTGAACTAGACAGTATAGCCACTGATAATTCAACTGAAAGAGAATCTAAAATTAGGCTAATGTTGATATATAAAGACTCAATAAATTTAAAATCTATGAAATATGCAGAAGAAGTGTTAAAAATAAAAAAAACAGATACTTGGGTCAAAGGAAAAGCAAGCATAATGATTGCGAGATATAGTAATAGCAATTCAAATTATAATAAAGCTCGCATATTTTATTCCAATGCTGATTCATTATTAAATAAAACTGAGGCATCTGAGGCAAAATATATGCTTATTTTCTATGAATTTCTAGATGAAAATTTTCATAAATGTGAAAGTATGATTTATGACTTTAGCGAAAATTATCTTGATGATTATTACATCGCAAAATCATTCATATTACTTTCAGATATTTTAGTTAATCAAGGAAATGTTTTTCAAGCTAAAGCAACTCTTGAAAGTATATTGAACAATTTTGAATTAAATAGCGGAATATATACATTAGCAAGTAAGAAGCTAGAGGACGTGATAAGTAAAGAAATTGAACTAAAAACAAAAACTGAAAATATTTCAGAGGATAGGTTTTTGTTAGACATTGAAAGCTATGATTATGATAAATTATTTGAAATCGAATAATAACAAAATTAATGATTAGACACACATTAATTTTTTTGCTTTCCTCTAATATAGTTTTTGGTCAAAATCTGAAAGACACTAAAATTAATGTAAGTAAGAAATATAATCCGAGCGTAACTGATGCTAATAGACTAGATGATCAGGCTGTTTATGTGGATACAATCAAAATCAAAAATACCTTTGACTATGACTTCATAAGTATGCAAATTAAAACTAAGCCTAATATGAGACCACTCAAACCAGCACTAGTTAAAAATCAAAAGTTTTTGTATAATAATTTGAATAAAATTGAACTTTCAATAGGAAATAAATTTTCTTCTAAGGCTTACCTTAATTTTTCAAAAAAAATAAGAGAAAAACTATTCTTTGGAATTGCATCATCAAATAATAGAATTAGTTATGAAATTATTGATGACATACATATTAAAAAAAATAATTTTTTCTTTAACGCTTTCGCAAATTCTGAGATTAAGAAAAATGACATAACTGCTAATTTTCATTTTGTCAGTAGTATGAATACCACTGATGAATCAATAACTAGTGCTTATAACGAAAAATCAAAATTTAATTTTAATCACGCTGTTTTTGATGTCAAAGTCAAAGATAAAATTTTGACACGCAAATCAATAAGTCATATTACAAGTTTTTCATATGAGTCATTGTTTTCTGATATTAATAATTACGAATCAGATGAGAATATTTTAAAATTTGAATCACAGCTTTCAACAAAAATATATCAGATGGACAGTTACTTTGATATGACTTTAGATGATTATAGGTTTGGTAAGTACTCATCATCTGATGAGCTAGTTATTACATTTACTCCATCTGTAGATATTGAAATCTTTTCTTTTGACGCCAACTTTGGTATTGAAATTGATTATTTTCAAAATGAAAAGATTTTTGATGTTTTTCCAATAATTGAAATAAGTAAAGTTTTAGTTCCAAAAATATCAGAATTAAGTTTTGGAACTAAAAATTATTATCAAAGAAATTATTTAATTAATAACTATCTTATTAACCCACTTTTAAATATTGATGATACCCACATTAAAAATTCAGAATCAAAGCTTATATATCTCGAATTTTTTAATAAACTATCGAAAGGTCAGTTCATTAACATTTACTCGGACTTCGGATACTATAAAAATTTTATGAACTATGAAAATATTGTAACCGTCCCAAATAATACTTTTGAGTATAACTACACTAACTTATGGCAATCTAGTTCAATGATAAAATATTCAAATATGATTAATCATTTTACAAAAGTGAATTTTGATTTCTCGTACCAGTACCGAACAATTCAAAATCTTTCAAATATTTCTGATGTACAGGCTAATCTCTATTCAGAAATAAACTTAAAAAATAAAATAATAATTAGTCCAACAATAAATTATCAATCTCCGAAAAAATCTTTCAAAGGTAATATTGAGTATGAAATTGAGAAAATTATTAATTTCAATATTCATTCATATTATTCATTAAACAATCAAATTGATTTTAACATCAAATTGAATAATATTTTGAATTCTAAGAACGAAGTCTTTAGAAATATCAAACAAATTGGTTTTAACATATCGTTAGGATTTAATTACAGATTTTAGTGTTTTTGTTAAATATATTGTTAATAAACTCTACTCTTTTTTTTGTATAAAAAATGCTCTAGGAAAAGCTAAAAGTTATATTTGTATTAAACAAGAATAACTATGACTGAAAAACCAGATTCAACTCAAAATTATGGTGCTAGTAATATTCAGGTACTAGAGGGCCTTGAGGCTGTTAGAAAAAGACCGGCTATGTACATTGGTGATGTTGGCCAAAAAGGTTTACACCATTTAGTATATGAGGTAGTTGATAACTCAATTGATGAGGCTTTAGCTGGACATTGCTCTCACATTGATGTTTATATAAATGAAGATAATTCTATTACTGTTGGTGATAACGGTAGAGGTATTCCTACAGCAATTCATGAAAAAGAAAAAAAATCAGCACTTGAAGTTGTAATGACTGTTTTGCACGCTGGTGGAAAATTTGATAAAGGTTCTTACAAAGTATCCGGGGGTTTACATGGAGTTGGTGTCTCATGTGTTAACGCGTTGTCAACTCATCTAAGAGTTGAAGTTCACCGCGAAGGAAAAGTTTCTGAACAGGAGTATAGTATTGGTGTCCCTCAATATGACGTAAGAGAAATTGGTGCCTCTGACAAAACTGGAACTATAGTGACCTTTAAGCCAGATGATACAATATTTGTAGATACAATTTATCATTATGATATTTTAGCGGCTAGACTTCGAGAATTATCCTTTTTAAATAAAGGCATTCATTTGAGTATCACAGATAAAAGAAGAACCATTGAAGGTACTGAAGATTTTGTTAATGAAAAGTTTTTTTCTGAGGGCGGCTTAAAAGAATTTGTTCAATTTCTAGACTCCACCAGAGATCCAATTCTAGATGATGTTATTTATGTTGATGGAAATAAAGATGACGTGCCAGTTGAAGTAGCAATGATATATAATACCTCCTACAGTGAAAATATACATTCTTATGTCAATAATATAAATACACACGAAGGAGGTACACATCTTGCTGGCTTTAGACGAGCACTAACAAGAACACTTAAAAAATATGCTGAGAGTTCAGGAATGCTTGACAAGGTAAAATTTGAAATCAGTGGAGATGATTTTAGAGAGGGATTGACAGGAGTTATTTCTGTAAAGGTTATGGAACCTCAATTTGAAGGACAAACTAAAACAAAGTTAGGAAATAAAGAAGTTACTGGTGCAGTTGATAAAGCAGTAGGAGAAATGTTAACAAACTATTTGGAGGAGAATCCAAAGCAAGCAAAATTAATCGTTCAAAAAGTAATTCTGGCTGCTACGGCAAGAAATGCTGCTAGAAAAGCCAGAGAATTAGTTCAAAGAAAAAATGTATTGTCAGGTTCTGGTCTTCCAGGAAAATTAGCAGATTGTTCAGAAAAAGATCCTCATAAATGTGAAATATTTTTAGTTGAGGGCGATTCAGCAGGCGGAACTGCTAAGCAGGGAAGAAATAGGCACTTTCAGGCTATTATGCCTCTAAGAGGAAAGATACTAAATGTTGAAAAGGCTATGCAACACAAAGTTTTTGAAAATGAAGAGATAAAAAATATGTTTACAGCTCTTGGTGTTTCAATCGGAACTGAAGAGGATGAGAGAGCATTAAATATTGAAAAATTGAGATATCATAAAATAGTCATCATGACTGACGCTGATATAGATGGATCACATATTGCTACATTGCTACTTACCTTCTTTTTTAGATATTTAAAAGAACTCATAGAAAATGGCTATGTGTACATAGCTACACCTCCATTATATCTTTTAAAAAGAGGTAAAGACATGAGGTATTGTTGGGATGAAAATCAAAGAGAAAGATTAATTGAGGAAATGAAAAAAGGCCAGGATGTAAATATCTCAATACAAAGATATAAAGGTCTTGGTGAAATGAACGCTGATCAATTATGGGAAACAACAATGAATCCAGAGTACAGAACATTAAAGCAAGTCACATTAGATAGTGCTGCTGAGGCAGATAGGGTTTTTTCAATGTTAATGGGCGACGAAGTACCTCCAAGAAGAGAATTTATCGAAGCAAATGCGAAATATGCTAATATTGATGTTTAAATAAGAAAAATGAAAGTTACCATTGTTGGTGCTGGCGCAGTTGGAGCAAGTTGCGCGGAATACATTGCACTCAAAAATTTTTGCTCTGAAGTTGTTTTAATTGATATTAAACAGGGTTTTGCTGAGGGAAAATCAATGGATTTAATGCAGACAGCTTCATTAAATAATTTTGACACAAAAATAATTGGTAGCACCAATGATTATTCACATTCAAAGGACAGTAGTGTTGCTGTCATAACATCAGGAATTCCTAGAAAGCCAGGAATGACTAGAGAAGAGTTAATTGGAATAAATGCTGGTATTGTTAAAAATGTGACCGAAAACTTACTTAAATACTCTCCTAATTGTATAATTATTGTAGTCAGTAATCCTATGGATACTATGACATATCTACTGCACAAAGAATTTAAAATAAATAAAAATAAAGTTATTGGAATGGGAGGAGCATTAGATTCTGCCAGATTTAAATACAGATTATCTGAAGCATTAAATTGTCCTGCTTCTGATGTTGAAGGGTTAGTGATTGGAGCACATTCTGATACTGGAATGATACCATTGGATAGAATAGCAACGTACAAAGGTGTTCCAGTTAGAAAATTGTTAACAAGTGATGAGTTAAAAACCTTAGTTAATGAAACTAAAGTTGGTGGTGCAACTTTAACAGGATTACTCGGAACATCTGCTTGGTATGCTCCTGGGGCTGCAGTTTCATCTATTGTTCAATCAGTAATATGTAATCAACACAAGGTATTTACTTGCTCTACTTATGTGAATGGTGAGTATGATTTAAGAAACCTATGTATAGGTGTCCCTGTAATTATTGGTTCAAATGGTATTGAAAAGATTATAAATTTAGAATTAGATGACTCTGAAAAAAAAATATTAATGAATTCTGCTGATGCAGTGTTATCAACTAATAAGTTATTAGATAATATTAAATTTTAGAAAATTTGATTATTTTTGCACACCATTTAACAAATATGAAAAAAAATACCCATCCAGAAAACTACAGAGCATGTGTTTTTAAAGATATGTCAACAGATCATGCAATTTTGACAAAATCATGTGCTGAAAGTAATGAAACAATTAAGTGGGAAGATGGGAATGAATATCCACTAATAAAGATGGAGATTTCATCTGATTCTCATCCTTTTTATACTGGTAAAACTAAACTTGTCGATACTGCTGGTAGAATTGATAAGTTTAAAACTAAGTATCAAGGCTTTAAAAAATAATTTAAAAGTATTACTTTAGTATTATTCAATTATTTTAAGTGAATGTAATTTTATTTGACAAAAATCCCAAAAAATTTTATCCATTAAGTCTAACCAGACCTATCTCGGAGTTCAGAATAGGAATTTTCACCATTAAGCAAAAATGGAGTCAATACTATAATAACGTTAGTTGCTACTGTGAACAATATTTAAATAATATTTATCCAAAGTTAATAGCAAAAAATAATCTGTGGATAGATTCAACTATTATTCCAAATAATAATTTAATTGTTGAACTAAATTCACTAAAAAATGGAGAAGCTTTATATAAAGATGATATTTTAATAGCATTCGTTTCAGAAAAATTCAAACTAGAAAAATTATATAAAAGAAAAACTTCCTTAAAAATAACTAGAGTTAATAGTTTAACTGATATTTTTACTATCAACTCCAGTGAAATTTGTAATGATTTTAAATTAATAGAAAAAAAGGATAATTCATTATTAGATCGTAAATCAATTAAAGTTTTTGGAGACAAAACAAATATTTATATACATCCAAATGCTAAATTAAAAAATGCAACATTGAATAGTGAAAATGGACCAATTTTTATAGATGAAGATTGCGATATAATGGAAAATGTTTCAATTAGGGGCCCCTTTTCAATTAATAAATCATCAGTTGTTAAAATGGGAGCAAAAATATATGAGGGATGCTCTATTGGACCATTTTGCAAGATTGGAGGTGAAGTCAATAATAGTGTTTTCTTTGGTTATTCGTCTAAATCTCATGATGGGTTTATAGGTAATTCGGTAATTGGAGAATGGTGTAATTTAGGTGCTGACACAAATAATTCTAACTTAAAAAACAACTATTCAAATGTAAAACTTTGGAATTATGAATTTCAGAGCTTTATTGATACTGGTCTTCAGTTTTGTGGAATGATTATGGGGGATCATTCAAAAACAGGAATCAATACAATGATTAACACTGGTTCAGTAATTGGAGTCGGAGTTAATTTATTTGGCCCAGGATTTACAAGAAACTTTATTCCATCTTTTAGTTGGGGAGGTAGCAATGGTTTCACAGAGCATAAATTTAATATGTTTAAAGAAACATCAATTAGAGTTATGAAAAGAAGAAATAAATGTTTTGATGAAAATCAATCCAACTTATATGAAACACTATTTGACATGACAAAACGTTATAGAAATTATTAGAGCAGCTGTCAATATTTCCTCTTTTTTTCAATGGCACAATCTTTGCTTATGATATTTATAAAAAAATATGTACGAAATTTTAAATAATCAAGAGATTGAAAAGATTTGTCATTTACTTGAGTGCGATCAAGTTGAACTAAAAAATTTGCTTGATGATTCAAAAAAAATAAATGAATCATCTAAAACAGTCTATGAGAAAATAATGAAAATTTTACAAAAAGGAGCAAATGTTAGAGAAGCTACTTTGTTAGGAATCATATGTGGTTACTCATTTGGATATGATGTAGCTAAGGAAAAAATTGAAGAAGAAATGAAAAATAGACTTTTTAATGCATTTAAAAACAGCAATAGAAATCAATAGTTTATATGATTAATTTAAATAAATATTTTAGTATTAACCAGGATGATTCAAAAACTGATTTCTTTCCTCTCATGAGTAATGAAGATGAGGAAAAAATTGGTAAAGAATCAACACCTAATAAACTTGCAATACTTCCTTTAAAAAATACTGTTTTATTTCCTGGAGTTATAATACCTATAACAATTGGTAGAGACAAATCAATTAAGTTAATAAATGACTCTGAAAGCTCAAATAACAAAATTGGAGTACTATCTCAAAAGGACCCCCACATTGAGATTCCAACAATAAAAGACTTAAATCAGATTGGAACAGTAGCCCAAATATTAAAAACTCTTAAAATGCCTGATGGAAACATTACTGCAATAATACAGGGAAGAAAAAGATTTAAAGTCAAGAATATTGTAGAAGAAGAACCATACATAGTTGCAAGTGTACAGGAAATTAATGACAAAAAGTATCAGAAGAATAAAACCTCAGATGCATTAGTTTCCTCTGTCAAGGATCTTGCATTAAAAATAATAGAGGAGTCTCCAAATATTCCATCAGAAGCTAATATTGCGTTAAAGAATATTAAAAGTTCCTCTTTTTTAATAAATTTTGTTTCATCTAATATGAACATTGATTTAGAAACAAAACAAAGTTTGTTGGAGGAGACTGATTTTGAAAAAAGAGCAAATTCAGTTCTTAAGTATCTTACTAAAGAATTACAGATTTTGGAAATGAAAAATAAGATTCAATCCAAAGTAAAAACAGATCTTGACAAACAACAAAAAGAATATTTATTAAATCAACAACTAAAAGCTATTAAAGAAGAGCTTGGTGAAAGTGGTTCCGTAAAAGAAATTGAGGAATTATCTAGATTAGCATCAAAGAAAAAGTGGTCAAATGAGGTCAAAGATTTGTTTGATAAAGAGTTAAAGAAATTAAAGAGAATGAATCCTTCAATGACAGATTTTTCCATTCAAAGAAGTTACTTAGAATTAATACTTGATTTACCATGGAATGAATACACTGATGATAATTTTGATTTACGGAATTCTCAAAAAATTTTAGACAGAGACCATTTTGGACTTGAAGAAGTAAAAGACAGGATAATTGAATATTTGTCTGTTTTAAAGCTCAAAAAGAACATGAAATCTCCAATAATTTGTTTATATGGTCCACCAGGAGTTGGAAAAACCTCACTGGGTAAATCAATAGCAAATTCATTAAATAGAAAATATGCGAGGATTTCATTGGGTGGATTGAGAGATGAAGCTGAGATAAGAGGTCACAGGAAAACATATATTGGTGCAATGCCAGGCAGAATAATAAAATCTATAAAAAAATCTAATTCATCTAATCCTGTTTTTGTATTAGATGAAATTGATAAGTTAACCAGAGATATGCATGGGGACCCCTCATCAGCTTTATTGGAGGTTTTAGATCCTGAGCAAAATGAAAGCTTCCATGATAATTATCTTGAAATTGGCTATGATTTATCAAAAGTTTTGTTCATTGCAACTGCAAACTCTCTTGCTGAAGTACACCCAGCATTGAGAGATAGAATGGAAATTATTGAAATTAACGGTTATACTGTTGAAGAAAAGATTAAAATAGCAAAACGTCATTTGATTCCTAAGCAGATTACTAACCATGGAATAAAAAAATCTGACATTAATTTAACTATCAAAACAATAGAAAAAATTATAGACAGTTATACCAAAGAATCTGGAGTTAGAACTTTAGAAAAAGTTATTGCAAAAGTTGCAAGATACGTTGCTAAGTCAATTGCAACTGATCAGTTGTACATTAAATCACCAAACTTATCTGAAATAGAAATAATTCTTGGCCCTCCAAAATACCTTAGAAGCAAGTCTGATGATTTTGAAATTCCTGGAGTTGTAACTGGTTTAGCTTGGACGAAGGTTGGTGGAGATATTTTATTTATCGAGTCAATTTTGAGTAAAGGAAAAGGAAAAATGTCAATCACTGGCAATCTAGGTAAGGTTATGAAAGAAAGCGCAACCATTGCACTTCAGTATCTTAAATCTAATTGCACAGCTTTTAAAATAGACTTTTCTGTTTTTGAGAATTGGGATATTCATATTCATGTTCCTGAAGGGGCAACTCCTAAAGATGGTCCTTCTGCTGGCATAACTATTTTTACATCTTTGTTATCAACTTTTAGTCAAAGAAAAATAAAAAAAAGTTTTGCAATGACTGGTGAAATAACACTAAGAGGAAGAGTTACAGCTGTTGGAGGAATAAAAGAAAAGATACTAGCCGCTAAGAGGTCAGGATATAAAAATATTATATTATCAGATGAAAATAAAAAAGATGTTCATGAAATCAAAGCAGAATACTTGAAAGGCTTGAAATTTTATTATATTTCTAGAATGAATGAAATTTCAAATTTATGTCTTGAGAAAGAAAAGTATAAAAATTACATTGATCTGTAATTAATCAATTAATGAGATTATTACATATTTTAATTTTTTTAATATTTAATTATAATTCTTTTTCTCAAGAGTTCTCTCTCTTCAATACTGATTTTTCAGCAACTTCGCTAAGTCTTGGTGGAAATGTGATTACTAAATCAGATGATATTTCTTTAACCTACAAGACTACGTCATTATTAAATCAATCTCAAATAAACCATATTGCCTTTGATTATTTAAGTTTATCTAATCAAATCACATTTTTCTCATTCGTTTATGCAAATGAGTTAAAAAAATTTGGTATGTATAATTTTGGTGTTAAGAATTTAAATTATGGTAATTTTCAAGGATACGATGTTAATGGTTTTCAAACAAATGAATTTCATGCTAATGACCTTATATTTTTTACTGGTATCAGTAAAATGATTATTGAAGACCTAACTCTTGGTCTCAATTTAGAGTTACTTAATTCAAACTATGAAAGTTTTAATGGTTTGGCTATTGCATCAAACACCTCATTGACATATAATAACAAAAAGAGAAAGTTAATTTTTTCATTATCATTAAATAACTTAGGCAGACAAATTAAGGGATTTACTGATATTAAAGAAAAAATACCAACATCGCTAAAATTTGGAATGAGTAAGTCTTTAAATCATTTGCCATTAACCTATTATATATCATTGCACGATTTACAAAGATTTGATATAAGTGGCCCAGTACAAGCTAGTCAAAGTTATCGCGATGATGAAACAATATTAAAGAAAATGTTTTATCATGTTAATATAGGAGGAGAACTAAATCCTTTTAAAAAAAATCTCTTTCTTAGATTTGGTTTCAATTTTCAAAAAAGATACCAAATGATGGTTAGAAACATACCTCAACTAGCAGGCTTTTCATCTGGTGTTGGAATCAAATTTTCTTCATTTAAATTAGATTATGCAATTACATCAAACCATATTAGCTCCGTTTCTAATGTTTTTAGCCTTAAAATGAATTTGAGTAGCTTTGTGCCAAATGGAAATGAAGATTAATATAGCAATTGACGGTTATTCCTCTTCTGGAAAAAGTAGCTTAGCAAGGTCAATATCTAAGGAGTTTAAGATGAAATATATTGATACAGGTGCAATGTATAGATCAATAACGTATCTATTATTAAAAAACTCTATTGATAGTTCAAACTTTGAGGAAAGTGAAAAAAAAATTGAGCAAATAATAAACGATTGTAATATTGAATATAATTATAACAACAAAAAAAACATTTCTGAGACTATTTTAAATGGAGCTAGATGTGATGAGCACATAAGAAAAAATTATGTTTCAGAATTTGTAAGTATTGTCAGTAAGTCAAAAAAAGTTAGAGATTTTATGATAGTTAAACAAAAAGAAATTGCTTCAAATAAAAATATTGTTATGGACGGAAGGGATATAGGTACTGTTGTGATTCCTGATGCAGAGATAAAATTTTTTATTGAAGCAGATTTACATATTAGAGCAAAAAGAAGATTTGAACAGGCACAAGATGAACTATCAACTTTCAATGAAGTTGTTGAAAATTTGAAATTTAGAGACAATCAAGATATGATGAGAGAAAATTCACCATTAAAAAAATCTAAAGACTCTATAGTTTTAAATAATACAAATATTAATTTTGAAGAACTGAAAAATCAAGCGTTTAATATAATTAGAAAAAAAAATGAAAATCACAATTGATAAGAATTCTGGTTTTTGTTTTGGTGTCGTGTATGCCATTGAAATGGCTGAAGATATTTTAGAAAACCAAGACAAATTATATTGTTTAGGTGATATTGTTCACAATGATATGGAGGTTGAGAGACTAAAAAATTTAGGATTAATTATTATTAATCATAATCAGCTAAAAGAAATAAAAAATACAAGCGTTTTGATTAGAGCACATGGAGAGCCACCTGAAACATATGAGCTTGCTTTGAAAAATAACTTAAAGTTAATTGATGCGTCTTGTCCTGTAGTTTTAAAATTGCAGAATCAGATTAAAAATGGTTACAAAGAGATAAAAGAAATAGATGGTCAAGTTGTTATTTATGGAAAAAAAGGGCATGCTGAGGTTACAGGATTGATTGGACAAACCAATGGAAATGCAATTATTGTTGAAAGCCTCAATGACATAGATAAAATTGACTTTTCTAGGCCAATATCAATATATTCCCAAACTACTAAGAGTCCAAAATCATATTCTGAGATTATTAATGAGATAAAGAAGAAATCAGATTCAAAGCTAAAGTTTATTGTAAAAGATACATTGTGTAGACAGGTTTCTGGCAGAGAACCTCAACTACAAAAGTTTTCAAATGAAAATCAAGTTATAATTTTTGTGAGTGGAAAGAAAAGTTCTAATGGAAAAATGTTGTATGAGTCATGTAAAAAAGTAAATCCAAATTCTTACTTTATATCTGATACAAAAGAAATAAAATCTAGCTGGTTTAGACAAAAAGCTTCAGTTGGTATTTGTGGCGCAACTTCAACTCCATTATGGTTAATGCAAAAAGTTGCTCAAGAAATAGCTGATTTATCTCTATAATTTAATACATTTGCACCCGCAAAAACTGTTTGTTAAGGATATAAATGTACAACTACTCTTTTGGATTCAGTAATCCTTATAACCAAAAGATACAAAGAAAAACCTATGGCAAATAAATCTCATAAGTCTGACGAGCCAAGTACAGAGTCAACTGACGAAAAGTCAATCCCAAAAATTGATAATGAAAAAATTAATGATATCTCAACAAAAGAAGATGAGAAAGCTGAAATAGTCGTTGATGAAATAAGCGAGTCCTCAAACAAAAAAATTGAAACTATTGACAAAATCAATGATACAAATGAAACTATAGTTGAAGCTAAAAAATCATCTGATAATTCAGAAAGTCACAGAAGTAAAAAAGATTTTCAATTTCATGAGGAAATCACATATACATCCAAAGAAATAGAAGATTTAACTAAGACTTATCTAGAAACCTTACCAGTAATTGAAGATAAGCAAGTTCTAAATGGTTCCGTTGTAAGAATCAATGATAAAGTTGTTGTTGTTGATATTAATTTTAAATCTGATGGTGTAATAAATGCATCTGAGTTTAAATACAATAAGGAATTAAAGATTGGAGACTCAGTTGAAGTTTTGGTAGAGCAGCAAGAAGATAGCTACGGTCAGTTAAAACTATCTCATCGAAGAGCAAGAATATTACAAGCTTGGAAAAAAGTTAATATTGCTTTAGAAACTGGGGAAATAGTTAATGGTCAAATAAAAAGTAGAACAAAAGGTGGAATGATTGTAGATATTTTTGGAATAGAGTGTTTCTTACCAGGATCTCAAATTGATGTCAAGCCAATTAGGGATTATGAAGAGTACGTTGGCAAAGAAATGCAGTTTAAGGTCGTCAAAGTAAACGAGTCTTTCAGAAATGTTGTAGTATCTCATAAAGCTTTGATTGAAGCTGATTTAGTGGTTCAGACAAAAGAAATAATGTCCAAACTGGAAAAAGGACAAGTTCTTGAAGGCACGGTTAAGAACATTACGTCTTATGGAGTTTTTGTTGACTTGGGAGGTATAGATGGATTGATTCATATAACTGATTTATCTTGGGGAAGAATATCTCATCCTGAAGAGGTAGTGAATCTCGATGAAGTAATAAAAGTAGTTATACTAGATTTTGATGAAGATAAAAGTAGAATTCAGCTTGGCCTGAAGCAGTTAGGTAGCCATCCATGGGAGTCTCTAGATAGTAATTTAAAAGTTGGAGATGAAATAGAAGGTAAAGTTGTTGTTCTTGCTGATTATGGTGTATTTGTTGAGATTCAAGCTGGTATTGAAGCATTATTACATGTATCTGAAATGTCATGGTCCTCTCACTTAAGAAGTGCAGGAGATTTTTATAAAGTTGGTGAAATAGTAAAAGCTCAAATACTTACATTAGATAGGCAGGAAAGAAAAATGTCTTTAGGAGTTAAACAAATGCTTCCTGATCCTTGGAGTAAAATTGACAAAAATTATCCTGCTGGCACAAAACTTAAAGTTAAGGTCAGAAATTTTACCAATTTTGGAATTTTCGTTGAAATTGAAGAGGGAGTTGATGGTCTAATTCATATATCTGATCTTTCTTGGACAAAGAAAATTAAACATCCATCTGAATTCACATCAGTTGACAATTCAATAGACGTAATTGTTCTAGATGTTGATAAAGATTCAAGAAAAATAAGTTTAGGACATAAGCAGTTACTTGATAATCCATGGGATGCATATGCTGAAAAATTTAAAGCTAATAGTCTTCATCAAGGAATTGTTAAAGAAATGTATGACAAGGGCGCAATTGTTCAGATTGATGAAATAGAAGCATTTTGTCCTAAAAAACATTTAATAAAAGAAGATGATTCTAGGGCAAAAGTTGGTGATAACATTCAATTCAAAGTAATTGAGTTTTCTAAAGACACTAAGAAAATTTTAGTATCTCATACTTCTGTTCACATGCAAATAGAGCATGAGGAGAAACAAAAATCTAAAAAACAAATAAGTTCAAATTTGAAAAAATTACAAAAGTCTCAAAAGCAATCAACTTTAGGTGATTTGGAAGAACTAAACAAACTCAAAGATGAAATTAAGTAAAAAACAAAACCTCGATTAATCGGGGTTTTTTTTTAATTTTAATATGATGAAAAGAAAGATTTTAAATGAAAAAAAGATTAATATAATTTTAGAAAGGTTATCCAATGAAATCTTAGAAAATCATTTTGAAACAAAAAATTCCGTGCTTTTAGGAATTCAACCTAGGGGCATAGAGTTGTGTAAAAGACTTTATCATAATTTAAAAAAACTTAATAATAATGTAAAGATGGGGAAATTAGATATCTCCTTTTACAGGGACGATTTTAGAAGATCCGATAAAATAATTACACCTTCAAATATGGATTTAAATATTAGTCTTGAAAATAAAAATGTAATATTGGTTGATGATGTTTTATTTACTGGTAGGACAGTTAGATCTGCGTTTGAGGCTTTATTATCATTTGGAAGACCAAAAAAAATTGAGTTACTTGTTTTTGTAGATAGAAGATTTTGTAGAGAGTTACCTATTCAAGCGGATTATGTAGGCATAGAAGTAGATACTTTGGAAAATGAAAAAGTATTTGTAAAATTTGGTCAAACAGAAAAGAGTGTTTACCTAACAAGTTGAAATGAAAGATTTATCTGTCGATAATTTAACCACTATTAAAGACTTGAGTAAGAGTGATATTGATCTTATATTTAACACAGCTGATAATTTTAAGAAAATCTTAAATCAGCCCATTAAAAAAGTACCCTCTTTAAGAGATATTACCATTGCAAATCTTTTTTTTGAAAATTCAACAAGGACAAAGTTGTCTTTTGAGTTAGCTGAAAAAAGGCTATCAGCAGATATCATCAATTTTTCCTCATCAAATTCATCAGTAAAAAAAGGCGAAACTCTACTTGACACAGTACAAAATATACTCGCAATGAAAGTAGATATGATTGTTCTTAGACATTCTAGCCCAGGAGCATCGATTTTTCTTTCAAGAAACATAGATGCAAAAATTATAAACGCAGGTGACGGATCTCACGAGCATCCGACACAGGCTTTATTAGACTCATTTTCAATAAGGCAAAATTTTAGTGATTTCAAATCTCTTAATGTTCTGATCATCGGAGATATTATACATTCCAGAGTAGCTTTATCTAATATTTTCTGCCTACAAAAGCTTGGCGCAAAGGTTGGTGTATGTGGACCTTCAACGCTAATGCCTAAATTTTTAAAATCATTAAATGTTGAATATTTTAAAGATTTAAAATCTGCTCTTTCTTGGTGTGATGTTGCAAATGTTTTGAGGATTCAACTTGAAAGACAAAAATTGAAATATTTCCCCAGTTTAAGAGAATATAGTTCAAGATTTGGTGTTACAAAAAAAGTTTTAGATGAGATTAAAAATAAAGTCATCTTGATGCACCCAGGGCCAATTAACAGAGGAGTTGAAATATCCTCAGATGTTGCAGATTCCAAGCAATCAATAATCTTAGATCAAGTCGAGAATGGTGTAGCTATTAGAATGGCTGTTTTATACTTATTAGCTAAAAAGATAAAAAAATGAAAACTAAAAAAACTCAGTTAATAAAAATTACATCAGATTTTGTCAAAGAAAATTTTTTAGCTGTTGGTGATTCTCATTCAAACTACATTTTTGACATATCAACATTAGATAAAAAATCACAAAACTTGATTAAAGAAAAATTAATTAAATTTGGAAAGTTACTAATTAAAAATAATTGCTCCTTTGCAATTGTATCTGATCACTTAAATATGATTGATTTCAATATTGTTCCAACTCAAGAGGAGGCTTACGATATAATTGAGCTGGAAGAAATTGAGAGAGATCTGCTTAAAAACTAAAAAAATGAAAAAACTAATAATCACATTTTTTATTTCTACCGTATGTTATTTAAATACATTTTCACAATGCACATTAAATTCCTTGTACCAAGACTCTAGTTTTGGAATTTGGCCAACTGTAGATATTAACCTTCCAACTGCAGTGCAAGGCCAATTTTATTTATCTGCTATTGATATCAAAACACCAACTACCCTAATCGAAGCATCTGGTGGTGACTCAGCACTAACTTCATTTGATACTTTAGGACAAACTTTTTATGTAGGAGATTGGGTTGTTGATGATTTTGAACTGGTTTCAGTTACAGGACTACCTAACGGTATTAATCTTGATTGTTATGACCCAAATTGTATAATACTTGGTAATACTTTAAGCTGTGCATACTTTAGTGGTACTACTAATGACCCTGTAGGAACTTATCCAATTGATATTGCAGTAAATGTAAATACTCATGGTGACATAGTGTATTATTTGGGACCAATTCCTATCACTGTACCTGTAACTACAGATTTATATTCTGCAACCGGTTCCTATCAATATATTACAGGCTATGAAATTGAAGTCTCTAACACAGCTAGTGAAAATTTAACATCTAAAATTAATAATGGCATTCTTATTTCATCAATTGGTTCAAGTAATTATTTAATATTGAATGATTCTAGATTTTTAAACTTAAGTGGTTATTTAGAATTATACGATATTTCAGGAAAATTAATTCTTTCAAAAAATATAAATTCATTCTCAGAAAAAAATATGATTGAAATTGAGTTTAAGCTAAAAAAAGGAGCATATTTTGTTAACTTGGTTTCAGAAAAAATTCAACTAAATAAAAAGTTTATAATTAGTAGATAAATGTCATTCAAATTAACAATTTTGGGTTGTAGTTCTGCAGTTCCTGACTTAGATAAGCATCCATCTTCTCAATTGTTAAATTCTAATGAAAACCTTTTTCTCATTGATTGTGGAGAAGGAACTCAACTAAGGCTTAGAGAAAGAAATATAAATTTCCAAAGAATTAGTCATGTTCTTATCTCACATCTACATGGCGATCATTTTTATGGTCTGATAGGTTTAATTAACTCAATGCACTTGCTTGGTAGAAAAAAAGAATTACATATATTTTCTCATTTTGAACTAAAAAATATTATTAGTTTTCAACTTCAAGTTGCAAATACTATTTTAAACTATCCACTTTTTTTTCATGAAATACCAAAAGATTCTGAAGAGGTAATTTTTGAGAATGATGAAATTATAATCGAGAATATTTTGCTCGATCACAGAATTAATTGTAGTGGTTTTATTTTTAGAGAAAAAAAGTATTTAAGAAAAATAGAAAGAGAAAATATAATAAAGTACAATATTCCAGATTTTTATTTGAACAAAATAAGATCAGGTGATGATTACAAAAGCCCTACAGGAGAAATTATTAAAAACAAGCAAATCACAAAAAAAGCAAGACCGGCTAATTCTTACGCATACTGTTCTGACACAAGATTTAAAAAGTCAATTTCAAAAAAAATTAGTGGAATAGATCTTTTATATCATGAGTCTACTTTTCACGAAAAACATAAAAATCTTGCAAAAAAGACGGGACACTCAACTGCATTTCAAGCTGCAAGTATCGCAAATGGGGCTCAAGTTAAATGCCTTCTTTTAGGTCATTTTTCTAGAAGGTATAAAGACTTAAATTTATTAAAAAATGAGGCTCAAAAAGTTTTTAAAAATGTAATTCTAGCTGAAAGTGGTATGCATTTAAATTTTAAAGAAATTATTCAGAATAATTAAATTATTATGTTTTAAATATTTAATTAAATTTATGATATGAAAAGATTAGTTTTTTTCCTTTTAATTTGTTTTTCATTTTTTAAGTCAAACTCACAGATTTTGACTGATACCATCAGAGGAGTTAACTGTAGTTATGATGGTTACATACATACTACAATCGGCGGAATTTTCACAAATGGAGGAACCAATATTACAAATTGGTATTATTTAGATACTCTTTCAGGAAATTGGGATCCATTAGTTTCGAGCTCTAGCTACATAACTAGTGGTCAAATAGCATACAATAATCCAAATCTTCAAGGACTATCATCAGATAGTCTTACCACCTCATTAGGAGGATCGTTCAAGCTAGAGATTGTTAATTCTGGAAATATTATTGAAGATACAACATGGTATATAAGATATCCACTTGGTTTAAAGCTTTGTTGTCATGTTAATATTAACTGTCATGGAGATTCATCCGGTTCTTTTAAGGCGGTTGGTCATTCAGGTAAGCCACCATATACTTATTTTTTTTATGATTCGTTGTTTTCATTAATTAGTATTGGAACTGATTCAATTTATGATAATTTATCATCTGGCAAATATTATGTTAGTGTTCAGGATCAAGATAGTTGCTTAGTGACCTCTACTGAAATAATTATTTCTCAACCCTCTCAACCTCTTAATGTTAAAGCTGAAGTCAAACATGTTGACTGCATAGGTAACAATAATGGTATGATAACTCTAATTCAGTCTGGAGGTAAGCCTTACAACTATGGTTACAATTTAGTGTTGACTAATCAAAATAATGATTCAGTAGCATTTATTAATTCAACTTCAATCTCAAACAATATTATATCGTCAAGTTATGACACAATTAATATTTTAAATCTATACAACGGAAATTATAACTTGAGTGTTTCTGATTCAAATGGTTGTTTATTTGATTCAACATTTTTAATAATTGAGCCAGGTCCATATTATCCAAACATATCTCAAATTGGAGATGCCATATGCTCAGACGATTCTGTTTTAATAATAATTGACAGTATTTCCGGTGCCGTTGGTCCTTTACAATTTAGCTGGCTTTCAAACAACAATGATTCGTTGTATTGTAGTCCTAACAATTATATATTGACAGTTTCTGATAGCATTAACAATTGCTTAGATACTTTTTACTATAATTTTCAAGCTCTGACAAATCTAAACATTCTATATTCAACTACTGATGTAGCCTGCTATGGTGATAGCACAGGAGAAATTTCAATTGATTCAGTTACAGGAGGACAAAGTCCATATAACTTTAATATAAATGGTAATAGTTTCGTAAATCTATTATCAGGTTTTTATTCTGTTTCTGTTCAAGATTCCAACAATTGTTATTCAGACGTAAATATTGAAATCAAACAAAATCAGCCAATTCAATCAAACGCAATTTTATATAAGCCATCATGCAGTGGATACAGCGATGGTAGTATTTCAATAGATATATCAGGCGGTAGCTACCCATATTCAATTAACTGGATTAACGGAACTGGTAATATAGATTCACTTTATGGTCTTCAAAAAGGTATTTACGAGTTACAAGTAATTGATTCATCTGGATGTTTTTTTAATGAACAATTGATTTTAGATGAACCTGACTCTTTAATTTTGACTTTTACAAATTACACCAATCCACTAATCTGCAGAGGAGAACTAACCTCAATTGATGCAATAGTAGTTGGTGGAACACCACCCTATTTCTATAGCTGGACAAATAGTGATACTACATTTCAATCCATTGTTGGAGCTGGAACATATTATTGTAATATAGTGGACTTTAATGGCTGTAGTACTTCATCCTCTGTTGAAATTAGTGAACCAAACCCCTTTTCAATTGGTTCATATATCTTAGATGAACCAACTTGTGATTCTGGGGCAAATGTTAGTGTTTCATTAGTTGGGGGAGCCTTACCATATAATTATTCTTGGAGCAATGGGGAAACTTCAAATAGTGCAAACAACATACAAACCAACAGTGCATGGGTCGTAGTTAGTGATTATTGCGAAAGCACTGATTCAATATTTTTCAATTTCGAACAATATGAACTTGAAACCTCATTGTATTATGATAATATAACTCATTACGCAAATATTGAGATCGATTTTTCTACTACTTTAGGTCCATTTACATATTCTTGGAACGATATTAGTTCTAATCTAATTAGTTCAAATGATCAAGTAGGTCCATTATGTGAGGGAACTTATTTTATTACAGTTACAGACATGTCTAATGGTTGTTCTATTACTGACACGCTTATTGCTGATTTTTTCATTCCGAACGGAATTATTGACTTAAGTACTACCACAGTGTTTTCAGATTTTGATTTATGGGGTTATGCACCATATACTTATTTTTGGGATGATGGCTCAAACAGCCAGCATGCAGATTTATGTCCTGGAAATCACTGGGTAGAAGTAACAGATGTAAATGGTTGTACTGTCAGAGAGGATTTTGTAATTCAAGAGATTAAATTAACATTATCTCCTTTTGATCTTCTGATTGAATGCGATATTTCAAATACAGATTTAGAGCTCGAAGTAACTGCTGAAGGAGGTATTCCTCCATATGAAATTTTATGGTCAGATGGAACATCGTCTAACCCAATAAGTGTAGGATTATCACCTGGTATTCAAGGTGTAACAATAACTGATAATAATAATTGTTCTGTTGACACATTGTTTAGAATTTCAGCACTGACTAATGAGTGCATCCCAAATGTTTTTTCTCCCAACAATGATCAAGTTAATGATACTTGGGTGCTTGAGGACTCATATCTTTTTTCAAATTCGATTGTTAAGATTTACAATAGATATGGAAAGTTAGTGTTTGAATCAAGCGGGTATAATAAAGCATGGGATGGAACTAATGAAGATGGAATTGATCTTTCTGCTGGTTGTTATTTTTATTTCATTGAAATTGAGAAAGATACAGATCCTATTAAAGGGACCGTAACGATTGTAAGATAATTTCAAGCATTTTTGCATCATCAGCTTTTTCAATCCAATGAATGTCATTTAATTTTTTAAACCAAGTCATTTGTCTTTTAGCATATCTTCTTGTATTTCTTTTGATCAGATTAATAGCTTCTTCCTTTGAAATGAAACCATCTAAGTAATTAAATAATTCTTTGTATCCTACAGTATCTAGTGCATTCAAGTTTCTGTACTCGTATAATTTTTTGGCTTCATTAATAAGTCCTTGATTAACCATTAAATCAACTCTTTTATTAATCTGATTGTAAAGGATATGCCTTTCAGTTCGTAATCCAAATTTCAATATTTGATAATCATTTTTTAAATTCTTTACATTGTGAAAAGATGAAATTGGTTTTCCCGAAATTTCATATACTTCTAATGCTCTTATCATCCTTTGATGATTATTCTTGTCAACTTTTTCATAAAAATTTTTATCGAACTTATTTACTCGATTTCTAAGCCATTGTATACCTTTTTTCTCAAATATTGAAATAATTTTAGATCTTGTTTTTTTACAAGATGCTGGAATATCGTCCAACTTATTACAGATTGCATCGATATACATACCTGATCCTCCAACAGCAATAATAACATTGTATTTTTTAAAAATTCTATTAATAATTTTTAGAACATCTTTTTGATAAAGTCCTGCACTATAATTATTTTGAATTGATATATTATGAATAAAATGGTGTTTTACGTCTAATAATTGATTTTTATTTGGAGGACATGTTCCAATTAACATTTCCTTATAAAATTGTCTAGAGTCTGCAGAAATTATTTCACAATTCAAACACTTGGCTAATTTGATTGAAAGCTTTGTTTTTCCAATTCCAGTTGGACCACAAATGATAATTAGCTTTTTAATCTTCAATTGTTTTAAAAGTTTATTTCTTTAATCTCTTAAGATAACTGATTGCACTTTTCTTTTCATTTTTAATTTTTCCATCCAAAATTGCTTCTTCTACAGCTTTTTTGAGTCTACCTACTTCTTTGCCTTCTCTCATATTGAAAATTTTCATGATTTCATATCCCGAAATGGGAGGTTGCCAATTTCGAATTTTATCTCTTTCTTCAACATCTTTTAACTTTTTTCTAACTATTTCAAAGTTCTTAAGATATCTGCTGACTTTTTTAGGATTCTTAGATGTTATATCAGCATCACATAAGGTCATTAAGTCATCGATATCTTCACCTGCATCAAATAATAGTCTTCTCACAGCAGAATCGGTAACGACCTCTTGTGCCAGAGCTATTGGTCTTAAGTGTAGAGCAACAAGTTTTTTAACATACAACATTTTTTCGTTTTGAGGTAGTTTTAATTTTTTAAAGATTTTTGGCACCATTTTACTTCCAATATAATCATGAGCGTGAAACGTCCAGCCAATTTTTTTATCAAATTTTTTTGTGATTGGTTTTGCTATGTCATGCAAAATAGCTGCCCATCTGAGCCATAAATTATCTGTTTTTTTAGAAATATTATCTAAAACTTCTAAAGTATGATAAAAGTTATCTTTATGAGAGAACTTTTCTATTGTTTCAACTCCAACAAGGCTAATCATTTCCTCAAAAATTTTTTCAAGAATACCAGTTTCTTTTAGTAAAATGAACCCCTTTGAAGGTACGTTAGAAAGAATTATTTTGTTAAGCTCATCTGTTATTCTTTCGCTAGAAACAATATTTATTCTTTGATTATTTTTGCTAATTGATTGTAAAGTTTTAGAACAAATCTCAAAATTAAGTTGAGCGGAAAATCGAATCGCTCTTATCATCCTTAGCGGATCATCTGAAAATGTTTTATCTGGATCTAGAGGTGTTTTTATTATTTTATTTTTTAAATCAATAAGACCATTAAAAGGATCAAGTAATTCCCCATAATTTTCGCCAACCAATTTCACGTATAAACAGTTAATTGTAAAATCTCTTCTTTTTTGATCATCCTCTAGGCTTCCATTTTCAATGATAGGATTTCTTGAACTTTCTCTGTAAGATTCTTTTCTTGCGCCAATAAATTCATAATTAATATCTTCACATGAAACTAGCGCGGTTCCAAAGTTAGAGTAAGTTGAGATCTTACTATTTGGAATTAAATTTTGAACCTCTCTGGCCAATTTAATACCACTTCCAATGCATACAAAATCAATGTCTTTTTTGTTTTTATTGTTCAAAAGAAGATCTCTTACCCAACCTCCAACAACGAAGCTCTCATAGTCAAGTTTTTCTGATGCATTTTTTACAATGTCAAAAATTTTATTGTCCAATTCTTTTTTGAGATTCATTTTCTTATTATTGTGATGTTTGCAGATTTTTCAAATTTAATAATACTTGAACTTTTATTCATTATTTCATCTTTTCTAAGATTAACTACGTAGTCTACTCCGTCAATAATTTTCCAATTTATGTCATTAAAGCAGGACGGAGTATCTTCTTTACTAATATTTGCAGAGGTAGAAATAATAGGCTTATTGAATCGACTCAAAAGTTGCTGGCAAAAATCATCATTTACAATTCTTACAGCTGCAGTACCATCTTCAGATATCGCTAGCTTTGAAATACCTTTAATATTATTGTAAATAATTGTAGTTGGTTTTTCAAAATAAATTTCTTTAGTAATATGGGTTAGTTTTTTAAGTTGGTCATAGCTGGAAACAATTGATATTAGTGCTTTTGAGTCACTTCTTTGTTTTAGTTTAAATACTTTTTTGATTGCACTGTCAATAGTGGCATCACAACCAATTCCCCAAACAGTATCAGTAGGATATAAAATCAACCCTCCTTTGTTCAAAATCTCAAGACATTTATTAACTTCTGCTCTCATTTACTAAATCTGAGTATATATTATTTAGTTTATCATTTATTGATTTATCACAAAATGTTTTGGCATGATCATAACCATTATCAATCATTTCTTTTCTAATATCCGGATTATCTTCGATTTCTTTAATTGCACTCACTATTTCATCACTATTTTTTGTGTCAACATATTTTGTGTGAGTTCCACCAGCTTCTTCAAAACAACCACCCTTAGTTGTGATTACTGGAATTTTTGAATATAAGGCTTCTAAAATTGGAATTCCAAACCCTTCATATATTGAGGGGTAGACAAGTATAGAAGCATTTCTATAAGCAACTGCAATTTCTTCTAAATTTAGATTATGCTTAAAATAAATTCTTTTTTGAAGATTATTGTTTTTGATATAGTCCATACATTTTTCTTTGTAGTCTTTACCATCTCCAATCACAACCAAATTTTTAGATTTCATTGTCTTAAGTGCTTTAATTAATGTTAATAAATTTTTTCTTTCTTCTATTGAACTAACGTAAAGAATATAATTTTTTGGTAATCCTAAATCTATTTTAATTATATTTTTTTTTTGACTTTTGAAGACTGAGTTGCATGATTGATATACCACTTCAATTTTCTTGGAATCAATTTTAAAAAGCTCAATAATATCCGATTTTGTTTGATTACTAATTGCAATTATTTTATCAGATCTCTTGCAAGCATATTTTACTTTGTAATAATATATTAGTCGATCAAAAATATTAAAATATTGAGGTAATCTTAAAAAAATTAAATCATGTATTGTAACAACTGTTTTGATTTTAGTTTTGTCTATCCCAAACGGAATTTCATGACTAAGTCCATGAAAAATATCTACTTTTTCTTTTTTTAGATCTATTAAAATGCCAAACGATCTCCATATTGATTGAAAAAATTGATAGAAGAATTTTTTCGGTTTAACTATTTTAATATTATCTCTAGATTTTAGAAAATCCAATCTTTTGTTTTGAAAAATTTTAGATACAAATAATAAAATTTGAAATTTTGGATTTGATAAACTGTAAGTGTTAATTAAATCTCTTGAATAGTTACCTAGTCCAGTTTGATTTTCAAATGCTCTTTTTGCATCATATCCTATTTTCATCTAAACAGAGACATTATGTGTTCTTAGAGCATCATTTAATGATGTTTTTTTGTTTGTGCTTTCCTTTCGCTTGCCAATAATTAACGCGCAAGGAACATAAAATTCACCAGAACTAAAATTCTTTTTGTATGAGCCAGGTATAACTACTGATCTCTCAGGAACAATTCCTTTATGTTCAATAGTTTTTGGACCACTAACATCTAAAATTTTTGTTGAACTTGTAATTGTAACATTTGCGCCTAGAACAGCCTCTTTCTTGATTTGAACTCCTTCAACAATTATGCATCTTGAGCCAATAAATACATTGTCTTCAACAACTACAGGAGTTGCTTGTAAAGGCTCTAATACACCACCTATTCCTACTCCTCCCGAGAGATGAACATTTTTTCCAATTTGTGCACATGATCCAACTGTAGCCCAGGTATCAATCATTGTATTTTCATCGACATAAGCTCCAATGTTAACATATGAGGGCATCATTATCACACCCCTGGCCAAGTATGAGCCATATCGAGCAATTGCATGAGGAACAACTCTAACACCTTTCTTGGCATATCCTTTTTTTAATTTCATTTTATCATGAAACTCAAAAATACCAACTTCTTCAACTTCCATCTTTTGTATTGGAAAGTACATAACAACAGCTTTTTTCACCCATTCGTTAGTTATCCACTTTTGATCAATTAGTTCAGCAACTCGAATGTCACCATTATCTAGTTTTTCGATAACTGATTTTATTGCATCTTGGTAATCAATGTTTTTTAATAGCTCTCTTTCTTTCCAACATTTCTCAATAAGATTTTTAAGTTCAGACATGAAACAAATATAAATTAAAAATCACTAATTTTAAATTACTATAAATGTATATTATGAAACATCTATTGATTGTACTTTCTTCCTTTATTTTCACAAATACATCTGCACAATATGGTATGCTTAATGGCACTGGCTATGCCCCAAACGTAACTGTTGTAGATCTTAATGGCGTGACTCATGATGTTTATGAATACCTAGACAGTGGTTATGTTGTTGTACTTGAGCTTGTCAGTGCGTCTTGTGCTACATGTGCTGCTTATGTATCTGGCACTGAAAACTCTTATAATCTTTATGGCCCTAGTGGTAATAATTCGGCAAGATTTATCGGTCTTGAAACAAACTCTAACACAACAAATACAATGGTCTCAAATTTTGCATCAACATATGGTATTACATTTCCAATAGCTAATAATATAGTTCCAGCTAATATTAATTATCAATTATATTACACACCTAGCTACTATGTAATATACCCAGATACTTCATACACAACAATTTGCCCTCTTTATTGTGTTACAACAAGTACAAGTTCTTCAATAGAAAATGATTTAAATAATGCAATTAGCTCATGGGTAATTAGTGGTTGTACAGACACTACAGCAACAAATTATTATGCTGGAGCGAATG